>Ga0325401_1000004_pt1 | contig 278815 bp, 258 predicted proteins | sample PopdelMetagenome_FD_205666 | JGI IMG/M metagenome (GOLD analysis project Ga0325401, IMG submission 205666) | Populus deltoides microbial communities from Bellville, Georgia, United States - Xylem-PdKOR-R2 | ecosystem: Host-associated > Plants > Phyllosphere > Stem > Wood/Secondary xylem...
CAACAGCAGGTAAGGCACCACCAACGACCATTCCTCGTCGCTGATGTCAGACGGATACGGCCTGCGGCAAATGCTCATCCACAGCCGGATGAATCACACCCCCGCGCAAGTCCATAACAGCCTCTAGAATGCGCTTGTTAGCGCGCAGTCTCCTCGATCTCTTCGTATAGTTCAGAGGTGTAAGAGACTCGTCGGAGTACCCGTTAAGGTAGATCATGTCCTCCATGAGCTCCTCAACCGACGTCCCGTCCTCGCCCGCCTGCTCGACGAGCCGATCGTTCATGTCGTGACGGAGAACATGAGAGCTGAGGTTATCGAGTTCGTCGAAGACCGTGCGCAATCTCAGGAAGACATCTCTTGCCGCTCGAAGCGACAATTCACGACCACTCTCGTTGACGAAGATATAGTGGCTCTTGTGGGACAGCGGAAACCGACCTCTGTTGGCTCGGTCAGCTAACCATGAATTTAGAATCTCTGATAGACTCTGGGTTAGGATCAACATCCTGGCCCTAGTCTTCGTTCGGGGAGCAGTTAAGCGCGTATCCCCGGCGAAGTTGTCCCTGATGTGAACGAAGAGCTGGGCCGGGCTCTCTCTATGTAGGTAGTCCCTGCGCTGAAGTCCGGCTAGTTCTCCAGCCCGTAGACCGAGTTGGTAGTGCAGCATAACCAGCGCGCGATTGCGTATCCGCAGTTTGGGCTTGAACGGGTTACGTGGCGAGTCGGGGTGAGTGACCTCTAGAAGTAGCTCTCGCTGAGCTGGCGTGAGTCCCATGCGCTCTTGCTTTTGAGCACCGGATCGGCCCTTCGGCTTCTAAGCGCGTGACCTTCTCCGGAACTCTTCGGCATCGAGCTTCAGGATGCTTAAGCTGTCTCTGGATGCTCGATGAAGCACCGCCTCGAAACGCCACACAAGGTATGACAGAAAAGCCTGGTACCGCGTCTTAGCATACGCTTGGACCACGGCGCCCCTGCCATCGGCCCTCCGCAAGCAGCGATCAGCGAAGGCGGTCAGTTCGTCGCGAGTGAGGAACAGACCCGATCCCAGCCGGTGCATCAGGTCGATCTTCCGCTCCTCGAGAAATGAGAGGCCCAGGGCGACGCCCTGGAGAGCGTTGCGCATGGAAGTCGAGCTAAGTCCCGGCGAGCGATACGTGATCAACGCGTAGCGGAGCGCATAGGTATCGGCGAGGCGCGTGGAGCGCCGAACAACCAGCGGCATCGCTTCACCGCTCGCCAGCCGGAACTCCGACACGACGTAGAGTTCCTGCTTGACGCTACGGCCGCCACTTAGCGCGCTGATTGTTGAACCCGTCACGGTAGCCGTTTGCCACGACGGGTCTTACAAAAGAGTCGCTAAAATCACCTACGTAAAAGCATTTAGTCTGAAGTTTCCGACGACCCTAATGCTCGCTGCCTTACACTACCGTTTGCCTGCCACCTAGACGCGCATCGGCATGAGGACGTAGAGCGCCGGCGACGCGTCGTTCTCGCGGATCAGCGTCGGGGCGGCCGCGTCGGCCAGGTGGACCTCCACCTGATCGCCCTCGATCTGGCCGAGGATGTCGAGCAGGTAGCGGCTGTTGAAACCGATCTCGAACCCGTTCGACGTATAGTCGCCGGGCACTTCCTCGGCGGCCGTGCCGTTCTCCGGACTGGTGACCGACAGGGTTATGCGGTCGCGATCCAGCGCCATCTTCACCGCGCGCGTCTTCTCGGTCGCGATAGTCGCCACGCGGTCTACGCCCTCTTGAAAGCTGCGCGGGTCGATCTTCAGGATCTTGTCGTTCCCGGTCGGGATCACGCGGTTATAGTCGGGGAAGGTGCCGTCGATCAGCTTGCTGGTCAGCACCGCCGTGCCCAAGTCGAACCGGATCTTGGTCGCCGACAGGGATACGCCGACCTGCGCGTCCACCTCGTCCAGAAGCTTGCGAAGCTCGGCCACGCACTTGCGCGGCACGATCACGCCCGGCATCTGCGCCGCGCCCTCGGGCTGCGCCACCGTGACGCGCGCCAGCCGGTGGCCGTCCGTCGCCGCCGCCTTGAGCACCGGCTTGCCGCCGTCGTCCGACGCATGGAGGTAGATGCCGTTCAGGTAATAACGCGTCTCCTCCGTCGAGATGGCGAAACGCGTCTTGTCGATCACCTGCTTCAGCGTCTCTGCCGGAAGCTCGAACTGCGTCGGCAGCTCTCCCTCGGCAATCTGCGGGAAATCGTCGCGCGGCAGCGTGCCCAGGCTGAACCGCGCGCGGCCCGCCACGATGGTCATCCGCCCCTCGGCCGCGTGAAGCTGGACCTGGGCGCCGTCTGGCAGCTTGCGCGCGATGTCGAACAGCGTGTGCGCGGACACGGTGGTGGTGCCGGCCTGGTCCACGCCGGCCGGTACGCTTTCGTTGATCTGGAGGTCCAGGTCGGTCGCCATCATGCGGAGGCGGCCGTCATCCGTGGCCTCAAGCAGGACGTTGGACAGGATGGGGATGGTGTTGCGCCGCTCCACCACCGACTGGACGTGGGACAACCCCTTCAGGAGCGTCGCGCGTTCGATCGTGGCCTTCATCACTTATCCCCCGGCGCGGTTCGGCTAATCCGGAGGAGACTCCGGGTTCATGCCTCTACCCAAGATAAAGGGGCCGGAGCAAGCGCCCCGACCCCCTTTCGGATGCAATCCGCCCGTCAGAAGCGAAGGCCGAGCCCCGCCAGCACCTGATGGCGGTCCACGTCGGTGTCGTACCCCTCGACCCGGCTGTAGTTGGAGTAGCGATACTCGCCCTTGACGAAGGTCTGCCCGGCGAGCCGGTATTCCAGCCCCGCGCCCAGGCGGAACCCATCCAGCTTGGCGTCGTCGCTGACCCGCGTGTTGCCGGCATCGTAGCGCACGTCGATCTGCGCGTTGGTATAGCCGGCCTTGAGGTAGCCCAGCGCCAGATCGGAGATGGGAAAGCCGACCCGGCCACCGACATAGAGGTCGCGCCCCGCATCAAGCCGCAGCCGGTCGCCCGCCACGATCAGGTCGTCGGTGCGCGTGTCGGTCGTGGAGCCGCCGATCTCCGCCTCGACGCCCAGCAGGATGCGGCTGACCGGCACGTCGTATCCGACGGCAAAGCCGTACACGATGCCGTCCGACGAAGAGGAACTCTGGTCGCCCCCGTCCCGCACCGCGTCATACCCGATCAGGCCCTCTGCATGGAGGCCAGAGAAGGGGGCCGTTTCCGGCGCGGCCTGCTGAGCGGCGGCCGGGGCAGCGGCGGCAAGGCAGAGCAGCGGAAGGGCGAAGGTGAGACGCATGAAAAAGCCTTTTCGATCGTGAAAGCGTGCCGGCGAGACCGTCTGGCGGGTGCGTGCCGGGTGATCGCGGTTGGGCTCGTCCGCCTGCACGGGGCATGAACCGCTTCCGGCACTTCGCCGCGCCCATCGCCCCCTGGTTGCATGGCCGCACGGTTGCGGCGAAGGATGAGTGATGGACGAACAGATGGGGCGGCAGCGCCGCGGGCGGGACTTTATCGCGCGGCACGGGGAAACCGTGTTCAACGCCGCGCGGCGATTGCAGGGCGATCACCCGCACACGCCGCTGACACGCGCAGGCTTCGCGCAGGCGGACGAAATGGGACGCGCGCTGCGCAACCTGCTCGGCCCCTCGCCCGCGCTGACGCTCTGGGCATCGCCCACCGGCCGCGCTCTTCAGACGCTGGCGGTGATCGCGGAGCATCTGGAGCTGGACTGGCACGGCGCGCATACCGACGAGCGGCTGGTCGAGATCGGCATGGGTGGTTGGGGCGGCCGATATTATGCGGACGTGACGGCGGAAGTCGGACCCGTCGTCATTCCCGGCACCGGGCTGCTGCGCTGTGCCCCTGACGGCGAGCGGTACGAGGCGATCGCGGGCCGCGTGTCCGGCTGGCTGGTGGACACGGACAGGGATTCGGGCGACCGGCTGGTGGTGATGCACGGCATCTCCAGTCGCGTGCTGCGCGGCGTCATGACGGGCCTGGATGCGGACCCGGCGGTCGGCGCCCCGGCCGCGGCGGGCCTGCCGCAAGGATCGGTGGTCCTGATCGAGGGTGGTCGGGAGAGCGTGCCCCATCTCGGCACCGGTCACGCACCCGCTTGAAGACGGCGCTTCTCGGACTGCTGGTCATGGGTGCGGCCGCGGGTGCGGCTTCCCGCACGCTCGTGGGCGTCTACGGCTCCTGGGGTACCTTTCGGGAGGGCGGCCGGTGCTTCGCCCTGGCGGCGCCGGAACGCCGCACGCCGCCGGGCGCGCGGTGGCGCGCGTTCGTCGGCGTCGGCAGCTTTCCCGACCTGCGTCAGGACGCCACGCTCTTTGTTCGGCTCAGCCGGGCGCGCGATCGTTCCGCCGGCGTGACGCTCTCCGTGGGTGAGCGCCGCTTTCGACTGGTCGCCAACGGCACGGACGCCTGGGCTCCCGATGCGCCTTCCGACCGGGCGGCGGTCGCGGCGCTACGCGGTGCGCGCTCCATGAGCGTCGAGGCTGTGGCGGCGGGCGGGCGCCCCTTTGCCGACACGTATCGCCTGGATGGCGCGGCCACCGCCATCGACGCCGCCGTGCTGGCGTGCCGCAACGCCGTCCGGGCTCAGTAGGCGGCGCGGGCCTGCGGTTCCGCAGGGCTCGTGCCCTCGGCCGGCTCCATCAGAAATCGTACGGTATCGACGCAGCCCGTCAGGCCCTGTCCCGCCGGCGCGAGGCGCGCCAACCGCAGGGCGCTCTGGGCCGCTTCGCCGAATGCAGCACCAGGCTGCGCTGCGAGCACGCGGAGATTGCCCGGTTCTCCCCACGGCGCCACGTCGTAGGACACCACGGCCCACCCCTCCACCGCGCGGCGGCGGAACGCCTCGGGGTAGCGCGGGCGGGGCGGCGTCGACCATCCATGGTCCTCCGGGCAGGTGGCGCCGGCCGGCCGCAACGGCGCCGGATCGGGAGACTTCGGGGCAGCGAGCGTCGCGGGCGTGCGCCAATATGGGTAGGAACAGCCCGTCCGCGCGCCCCCCGTGAACCGCGAACGGTTCACCGCGTCCGCCGCCGCCTTGGTCAGGGCGGCATTGCCGGTTCCGGCCAGCGCGCGGATGTTGCGGGGCCGGCCGGACGCGTCCGTGTCATAACCGACCAGCGCCCAATCGCGCACGCCGGGCGTCGCCGGCAGCCGGTCGAAATCAGGATAGGCCCGGACGAGTGGCTGCGGTCGCGGCGCCTTCCAGCAGGAACCCGTGCCGCGCAGCCTGGCCTGCCCATCTTCCGTCAGCGTGCCCATGGTCGGCATCATCGTGTAGGACGCGAGCTCCTCGACCGCGGCCTCCCCCACCGGCACGATGCGGGGCGCATAGGTCACCGCGCAGCGACTGCGCGCCGGACCCGCTGGAAAGCGACTCGCGGCGAGGGCCGGGACGAAGTCCGCCGATCCAAGCGACACCCCGCCTTCCTCTTGCGAGATGGACATCGGGCGGCTCGATACGTCGATGTCGAACCGCATTGTCGCGGCGGGAACAGCCGCGGATGAGAAGTTGAGGGTGTTGAACGGCCGGCGCAACCCCGCTGCAGGCGCCGTCCCATCCGCACAACGGACCTCGCCGGGTAGCCACGATACCAGCTTCTGCTCGGCGGGCCTCCAATCGTGCAGCATGGGTGGCGGCGCTGGCGGTAGCGGGACCGCCTGAACGGCCAGCGCCAGAAAGCGAGCGAGCATCACCGGCATCGATCCCGCGCTTCACCCCTGATCCGCATAGGCCCTGACCAAGTCGTACAGATAATCACGGCCGGCATAGACGGCCTTGACCTCCATGCGCTCGTCCAGGCCGTGCGCGCCGTTGCCGTCGGGATCGCCCCACAGGCCGGGCACGCCGTAGGTCGGTATGCCGACCGGGGCCAGGTAGGTCGCGTCGGTGGCGCCCGTCGTCATGGTCGGCAGGAAGGGCACGCCCGGGAAATGCTGGCGTGCCAGCCGCTCGGCCGGTTCCAGGATGGCGGGCGTCAGGGGCGGTGTGACAGCGATCGGACGAAGGCGCCCGACCAGCTTCACCTCGACCTTCGGATCGGCGATCGCGCGGATCAGTGCGGCGCGAGTGGTATCGGCATCCTCGCCCGGCACGATGCGGCAGTTGATGTTGGCGGTGGCCCGCTGGGGAAGCGCGTTCTGCGCGTGGCCGCCTGCCAGCATGGTCGCGACGCAGGTGGTCCGCAGCATGGAGTTCAGCCCGCGGTCCCGCCGAACCACCGTGTCCGCGCCTTGGTCGGCCGGATTGCGCGACAGGGCGACCATGGCGCGCCCCAGCTCGTCGTTCCGCGCCGCGCCCGCCTTGGCGAAGTAGCTGCGCGTGGTGTCGTTGAACCGCACGGGGAAACGATAGGCCCGCACCTTGGCCAGCGCCTCGCCCAGTTCGTAGATCGCATTGTCGTCCACCGGCGTCGAGCTGTGCCCCCCAGGGTTCGTCGCCGTCAGCTCGAAATTGCGGTTGGACTTCTCGCCGACCTGCATGGTCTGGGCGACCAGACGGCCCTTCCCATCCGTGTCACCGCCGCCGCCTTCGTTCAGCGCGAACTGGGCTGCGATAAGCTGCGGCCGCTTCTCCGCCAGCCACTGCGCGCCGTTGACGCGCGCGCCGGACTCCTCGCCGCAGGTCAGGGCAAGCTTGATGGTGCGCTTGGGCGCGTAGCCCTCGCGGCGGTAGCGGGCCAGCGTGTCGACCCAGATCGCCGCCAGCGCCTTCATGTCCGCCGTGCCGCGACCGAAGAAGTAGCCGCGCTCCTCCACGAACTTGAAGGGGTCGCGCTTCCAGTCCTCGCGCCGGGCATTAACGACGTCGATATGGCCCAGAAGGAGCATGGGCTTGGCCGACCGGGCCGACCCGGCCATGGTCACCACCACGCCGCCGTCCAGCGGAAAGCCGTCGGGCACGAACTCGGTGATCTCGGACGGCTTGAACCCGGCGGCTTTTAGGTACGTCGCGATCTTGCCGGACGCGGCGGTGCAGCTGCCCGTCGCCACGGACGTGTCGGTCTCCACCAACTCGCGAAGGAGCTCGCGATAGGCCGGCCGCCCTGCGGTGTCCCCGGTTTGGGCAGGAGCAGGGGCAGCCAGGGCAGACAGGGCGAGCAGAGCGAGCGTGCGGTGCATCCGCGGATGCTGGCATGCCCCTGCCCGCTCGGCAATCCGTCAGGCGCCTTCGACGCGCGCGCCCCGCAGCATCCGGCGGGCGATCTCGCGCACCGCCTCGTCGTCCTTGGTCCCGTCGCGGGCGGGGTCGCCCAGATGGTCCAGCGAGCTCTCCGCAAAATCCAGGAAGCCGGGATGCCGCGCCTCCACATATTCCATCAGCTTGAACAGCAGGTGCTCGGTCGCGATCTCGCGGCGGCGTGCCTGCACGGCGGTGTCATCCGGTTCGGTCATAAGGGGCTGAACGCTGGGGGCGCGGTGGCGTTTCGATGCGTTTTCGCTTATATCGCGCCCCATGCTGACAGAGCCGGCCGCCTCCATGCCCATCCCCGGGCATATCGATCCCGTACCCGTGGCCCGTCCGGCGGCCGACGCCCCGCGCCCCGACGGCCGCGTGGACCTAGTCGGCCTCTCCAGGGACCAGCTTCGCGCCGCGCTGGCGGACGCCGGCATGGAGCCGAAACAGGCCAAGCTGCGCGCCAAGCAAATATGGCACTGGCTCTACAATCGCGGTGCCACCGCGTTCGAGCAGATGACCGACATCGCCAAGGCGCAGCATCCGTGGCTGTCCGAGCGGTTCGTGGTCGGGCGGCCGGAGGTGGTGGAGGCGCAGGTTTCCACCGACGGCACGCGCAAGTGGCTGCTCCGATCGCCGGACGGCCACGACTATGAGGCGGTGTTCATCCCCGACGCGGATCGCGGAACCCTGTGTGTATCGAGCCAGGTGGGCTGCACGCTCAACTGCACCTTCTGCCACACGGGCACCATGCGGCTCGTCCGCAACCTGACGGCGGGCGAGATCGTGGGCCAGGTGATGCTGGCGCGCGATGCACTAGGCGAATGGCCTAGTCAGCCCGAAGGGCGGATGCTCACCAACATCGTGATGATGGGCATGGGCGAGCCGTTGTATAATTTCGACAATGTCCGCGACGCGCTCAGGCTGGTGATGGACGGCGACGGGCTGGCGCTCAGCAAGCGGCGTATCACGCTGTCGACCAGCGGCGTGGTGCCGATGATGGCGCGCGCGGGCGAGGAGATCGGCGTCAACCTGGCCGTGTCGCTCCACGCGGTGACCAAGGAGGTTCGCGACGAGATCGTGCCGCTGAACCGCAAGTACGGCATCGAGGAGCTGCTGGCCGCCTGCGCCGCCTATCCGGGCGCCAGCAACGCGCGGCGCATCACGTTCGAGTACGTGATGCTGAAGGACAAGAACGACAGCGACGAGGACGCGCACGAACTCGTGCGGCTGATCCGTGCCTACAAGCTGCCCGCCAAGGTCAACCTCATCCCCTTCAACCCATGGCCGGGCGCCGCGTATGAATGTTCCACGCCCGACCGCGTCCGCCGCTTTGCGGAGATCGTGTTTGAGGGCGGCATCTCCGCCCCCGTCCGCACGCCGCGCGGCCGCGACATCGACGCCGCCTGCGGCCAGCTGAAGACCGCCGCCGAGCGCCGCCGGAAATCGGAAATGGTCGCCGCCTGAAAGTTCCTCCCCCGCAGGGGAGGAACAGCCGTCTTACACGTCGCAGCTTCGTCGCTCCGTCGCACGGCATTGGTTTGGCCGCCGTCCGGCGCGCAGGCGTCTGCCCGCGCGCCGCGGCGGACATCCCCCTGCCCGGCCGTCGGCTTCCCGACGCCGCGGCCTCTCCGTCGCCTGGCGTCGGGAAGCATGTTATCGTGCGCCCGGGGAAGAGGGGGAACAGCGATGAACGGCGCCGACGAGCAGCTCGTCATCATGGTCGACGATGAGGAGGACCTGCGCGAGCCTACCGTGGCCTATCTGCGCGACCAGGGGCTCGACGTTCTGGAGGCGGACGGCGGTGCCGCGCTGGACGCGCTGATGGCCGATCGCCGACCCGCGCTGGTCGTGCTGGACGTGACCATGCCGGTGGAGGACGGCTTCAGCATCGCGCGCCGGCTGCGTGCCGCCGATCCGACGCTGGGCATCGTGATGCTGACCGCGCGGCGCGACGTGATCGATCGGGTCGTGGGGTTGGAAATCGGCGCCGACGACTATCTCATGAAGCCGTTCGAGCCGCGCGAGCTCCTGGCTCGCATCCGCTCGGTCCTGCGCCGGTTGGCGGTCGCGCCGTCGCTCGCTGCAACCGACGTCGCCGTGTCCGATGCCGACGCGGACGATGACCGGCCAGCCGCCGGATCCGGCCGCAGCTACCAGACGGAGTTCTGGATACCGACGCAGCGCGGGCAGATCTGCGTTCCCATCGATCAGATCGAGTGGATCGAGGCCGCCAAGGACTATGCGCTGCTCCACACGGCCGAACGCAGCCACATGATCCGCCTGACGATGACCTCGCTGGAGACGGAGCTGGACCCCGCCACCATGATGCGCGTCCATCGATCCGCTTTCGTGCGGCCGGACGCGGTGCGACAGATCAACGCCATCGGCCGCCACATGGTGCTGATTCTGCGATCGGGTGCGGCCGTGCGCGTCGGGCCACGCCACTGGGGCGATGTCCGCGCGCGACTGGGCAGCTGAACCGGTTCGGTCGCGCGCCCGTCGCATCCCGGGCGCGCGGTCGCGGCGCGGAGGACGATTGACGCGGACGATGCCAGGACCGTGTCGACGGAACGGGAAGGCCCGCTCCACCCGCCTTTCCGGAGCTTCACCATGCGCAACGCTCGCTTTCTGCCCATCTGCCTGTCCAGCTTCCTGGTCACTGCCGCCTTTCTTACCCCCGGCGCGGTGCGCGCCGCCGAACAGGAAGGGCATTCCGACGTGGTGCGCGTCGGCGATCGGGCCATGACGTGCGAGGCGCTGGCCTCGGAGATCAACACGCTGGCGCAACCACCCATCACTCCCGCGGCGGCCGCCAAGCCCAGGAAACGGCGCGGGCTGGGCTTCCTCTCGGTGCTGGGCGGCGCCGTGCCCTTTGCCGGCGCGGCGGGAGCGATGGGCGGCGCGCTGGTGTCCACCGTTGCGTCGGGTGCTGCCCAGATGGCGCCCCAGGACGCGATGGAGGCCGAGATGATGGGTGCCAACCGCACGGCGTTTGACGCCATGAACGGCGGCTCCTCCGCGCAGCAGCGCCGGGCGCGGCTTTCCGCCATTTTCGACGAGAAGCGCTGCTAGCCGCGCTGTTCCCATCGCATCTTTGTCGCAACGTGGCGGCGCGCCGCCCCTGCCCGGCGATGATCCCCGTTCCTCCTGCGGCGATCCCCCCATCGATGCTCAGTTCCGCGCCAGCACCGACCAGAGGCGTCTCCGCGGCGCTGCGGATCGGCTTTGCCGGGTCGATCGGTCGTTCCTGCTTCAGCGACCTTCTGCTTCGCGCCGATCCCCGCCTCGACCCGGCATATTCCAGCGCTTCCAAGAAATGCCTCGTCGCGTCTCTGGCGACGGGCGAGCTGGATGCCGCCATCTATCCCGGCCCGCCGCCGCCGGACCTGCCCTTTGCCCTTTTATGCCATGACCGGCTGGTCGCCGCGATGGCGGCCGATCATGCGCTGGCCGCGCTGCCGCAGGTCCGCGTGGCGGACCTGGCCGCGTCGCCCCCGATGCTTCCGGAGCAAGGCGACGAGGGGGAGTTCCGGCGCGTCGTGCGGGCGCTCCTGCCAGCCGTGACGCCGGCTGAGGACCTTAGCCCGCGCGACCTGGCGCGACGCCTTGCCGAGGGCAGGCGGATCGGGCTGGTCGCGGCGGGCGAGGCAGACGAACTGGGCACCGGCCTGGTGACCCGCGCCCTGGACGATCCCCGATCGAACTTCGAGGTGCATATCAGCTGGACGGCCCGCGCCGCCGCCGGAGCATTTGGTCGCCTGCTCCCCCAACTGGATGTATGAGCCTCCTGAACGAGGGGAAGGGGCGGCGGACATGCCCATGAGGGGATCGGCGACGCCGGACCTGCGAGCCGTGTCGCAGCGGCTGGCGGAGCGACTTGCGACCGAAACGGACGCGCGCACCGTGCTGGCCGTCACGGCCGAGACCATCGCACGCGCACTGGGCGTGGCATGCGCCAGCTATGGCGAGGTCGACTGGGAAGCCGGCGCTATCCACTTCCCGGTGATCTGGAGCGACGGCAGCGTCACCGTGCCCAGCCACTATGCCTATGGCCGCGACAACTGGTTCGCCCGTCAATATGCCAGCGGCCGCTGTCTGGTGGTGCCGGACGCCGCGGACCTGCTGGTGGGCCGGCACGAACGCCACGCCATGGCGTCCAGCGGCAGCGCCGCCTTTGTGGGCGCACCGCTGGTGTCGAACGGAGTGCCCATCGCGCTGTTCCAGGTCATCTCGGCTACGCCCCGCGCTTGGACGGAGGAGGAGGTGCTGCTGGTCACGGAGACCGCGGCCCGCACTTGGCGCGCGCTGGACCATATCCGCCTGGCCGCCCGCCTGCGCGAGAAGGAGGCGGCGCTCCTGGAGCGCGAGCGGCACCAGGCATTCCTGATCGACTGGGCCGATCGGGTGCGTCTGGAAACCTCGGCCCAGGCGGTGCTCGACCTGACCCTGGAACGGCTCGGCCTCTACCTGGACGTGGACTGCCTGAACTATGTGGAGGTGTGGCCCGACCGGCGGCGCTTCGGCATCGGGGCCCAGTACGTCAACGGCATCGCGCCCACGATCGGCCGGCACTTTCCGGTCGAGGTGCTCGGCGCGGAGGTGCTGGATCGCCTCTACGCCAATCAGCTGGTCTGCGTACCCGACACCCAGGATCATCCGCTGATCCCGCCCGAACGCCGGGCACACTACGTGCTGACGGGATCGATCGCGTTCGCCGCCGTGCCGCTGGTCCGGCACGACGAGACGTCCGCGGCCCTGGTAGCCCAGATCGCCCGTACGCGCGTCTGGACCGATGGCGAGCAGCAGCTGATGCGCGACATCGCCGACCGGCTCTGGGCCATCGTGGAGCGCGCCCGGTTCGAGGAGCAGCTGCGCGAGAGCGAGGCGCTGCTCACCGCCTTCATGGCCAATGCGCCGGTGGGCATGCACCTGAAGGATGCGAACGGCGCCGTGATCCGCGCCAATCCGGAGCTGAGCCGGCTGCTCCGCGTCGATCCCGCCGCCCTGATCGGCTCGCGCCCTGCCGCCCTGCTGCCGGCGGAGGCAGCCGACCAGTTCGACCGGATCGACCGGGACGCGCGCGCCGGCCGGGCTGCCAGCATCGAGGTGGCGCTGGCGTCCGAGCAGGAAGGAGACCCCACCTGGCTCCTGGCACTCGCCTTTCCGATCGGGAACGGCGACGACGCGCGCACGGGCGGCTTCACCATCGACGTGTCGGAACGCCGCCGAGCGGCCGAGGCTCTGGAACGATCGCGCGAGGCGCTGTTCCAGACGGAAAAGCTGTCCGCGCTCGGCTCGCTGCTGGCCGGAGTCAGCCACGAACTGAACAACCCCCTGTCCATCGTCGTCGCCCAGGCCGTGATGATGGAGCGCCAGGCGCGAGGCGGCGAGCTGGCGGACCGGGCCGGGCGCATCCGCAAGGCCGCCGACCGTTGCGCCCGCATCGTCCAGACCTTCCTCGCCATGGCGCGCCAGAAGCGGCCGGAGCGCGAGTCCGTCGACCTGAACGCGGTCGCGGTCGCTGCGCATGAGCTGGTGAACTACGGCCTGCGGAGCGACCACGTCACCGTCGTGCGCGGCCTCGCGCCCGATCTGCCCCGCATCGCCGCGGATGAGGACCAGCTTCACCAGGTGCTCGTCAACCTGCTGGTGAATGCCCAGCAGGCCCTCACCGCCGCCGGCGTGCCGGAACCCCGCATCACCATCCGAACCGGCTTCGACCCCGCGACCAACTGCGTTCGGCTCGACGTGGCGGACAATGGCCCGGGCGTGCCCGAACGGCTTCGCCGCCGTATCTTCGAGCCCTTCTACACCACCAAGCCCCAGGGAGAGGGAACGGGCGTGGGCCTCAGCTTCTCACAAGGGCTGGCGGAGGCGCATGGCGGGCGATTGGAATATCTGGCGGAGCCGGCGGGCGGCGCCTGCTTCCGCCTGACGCTGCCGGTGGAGGCACCCGTCATTGCCGACCCCACGCCCGTTGCGGCGGTCGCAGACACCGGGCCGGAACGCCGCGCGCTGGTGGTGGACGATGAGGGCGAGATCGCGGAGGTGCTGGCGGATTTCCTGACGCTCGAAGGCTATCGGTGCGACGTGGCGGTGGGCGGCGCCGCGGCGAAGGCGGTGCTGGAACGCGGTCCCGACTTCGACCTGGTGGTCAGCGACCTGCGGATGCCCGACATCGACGGCCCGGCGCTCCATGGCTGGATCGAGGCGAACCGGCCCGACCTGCTCGACCGGGTCGCCTTTGCTACGGGCGACACGCTGGGCAGCGCCGCCGCCCGCTTCCTGGCTCGCGTCCGTCGCCCGGTGCTGGAGAAGCCCTTCACGCCCGAGGCGGTCCAGCGCTTCCTGGAGCGCGTGGCGTCGGCGCGGAACTGACGCCCAGCCACCGCCCGGCGAGGGACGCCCCGGTCAGCCACCCTGCCACCAACGGCAGGGCGCCGACCGGTACGAACCACCAGGGATATGCCGAAGGACCAGACGTTCGCCCCCGCCAGCAGGACGGGCACAGCGGGTGTCGGGCGCGAACCGGCGATCCCGGAGGCCACCTGGGTCCCGCATGCCGCCTTCAGGCCGTAACCCAGGACGGCGGCGGCCGAACACGGCCTCACCTGCAAGAAGCGCACGGGCGATCGCCTAGAAGAACAATATTATTACGCTCGTCGTCGCGACAACCGTAACTATTCGGACAATCAAAAGCCTGGCATCAACTTCTCTTTTCCTAAATCATATCGTCCGATCACTTTACCTTTTTTCAGAACTCCCGAAAAGACGAAGGGCGCCCGCACGATTGTCCGTGCGAGCGCCCTTATCCGGTGAACCGTGGATCAGGAGCAGGCGGTGATGCCGTGAGCGCCGCCAGCCCCTGCCCCCAAGTTACGCGCCGTAGCGCAGGTCGTAGCGGTCGGCGTTCATCACCTTGACCCAGGCCTTGACGAAGTCGCGCACGAACTTGTCCTCTGCGTCGTCGGCCGCATAGACTTCCGCGATCGCGCGAAGCTGGGAGTTGGAGCCGAACACCAGGTCGGTGCGTGACGCCGTCCACATCTTCTCGTGCGTGTGACGGTCGGTGCCAACGAACTCCTGATCGCTCTCGTCCGACACCTGCTTCCAGGCCGTAGCCATCTGGAGGAGGTTGATGAACCAGTCGTTCCTGAGCTCACCCGGACGCTTGGTGAACACGCCATGGTCCTTGGCCTTGGAGTGGTTGGCACCCAGCACGCGCAGGCCGCCCACCAGCACGGTCATCTCAGGGGCCGTCAGGCCGAGCAGCTGCGACCGGTCCACCAGCAACTCCTCCGTCGGCACGTTGAAGCGCACCTGAAGGTAGTTGCGGAAGCCGTCCGCCTTGGGCTCCAGCACGTCGAAGCTCTCGGCATCCGTCTCCGCGTCGGTCGCATCGGTACGACCGGGCGAGAACGGCACCTCCAACTCGCGGCCGGCCGCCTTGGCGGCCTGCTCGACGCCCACCGAGCCGCCCAACACGATCAGGTCGGCGATGGAGACCTTCTTCGCACCCTTTTCGTCGAAGTCCGCCTTGATGCCCTCGTAGATGCTGAGCACCTTGGCAAGCTGCTCGGGCTCGTTCACCTCCCAGTCCTTCTGCGGGGACAGGCGGATGCGCGCGCCGTTGGCACCGCCGCGATGGTCCGACCCGCGCCAGGTGGACGCAGACGCCCAGGCGGTGGAAACCAGCTCGGCGATGGACAGGCCGGAGTCACCGATGGCCTTCTTCAGCTCGGCGACGTCGCCCGCCTCGATCTGCGCATAGTCGGCCTTGGGGATCGGATCCTGCCAGATCAGCTGCTCGGACGGCACCTCCGGCCCCAGCAAACGAACCACCGGGCCCATGTCGCGATGCGTCAGCTTGTACCAGGCACGTGCCCAGGCATCCGCGAAATAGGCCGGGTCTGCCCGGAACTTCTCGGAGATCGCGCGGTAGGCGGGATCCGCCTTCAAGGCCATGTCGGCCGACGACATCATGGTCGGCACGCGCTTGCCCTCGACATGCGCGGAAGGCGCCAGCGTCTCCTCCGGGTTGCCGACCGGCTGGTACTGCCAGGCGCCCGCCGGGCTCTTCACCAACTCATACTCATGGTCGAGCAGCATGTCGAAATAGGTCATGTCCCAGGTGATGGGCGTGGGTGTCCACGCGCCCTCGAGACCGGACGTGATGGTGTCGTCGCCCATCCCGCTCCCGTGGGTCGAGGTCCAGCCCAGTCCCTGGGACGCGATGTCCGCGCCCTCCGGCTCCTTGCCGACCTTGGACCCGTCGCCGTTGCCATGCGCCTTGCCGAACGTGTGGCCGCCGGCGGTCAGCGCCACCGTCTCCTCGTCGTTCATGCCCATGCGACCGAAGGTTTCCTTCATGTCGCGCGCCGAGCCCATCGGGTTCGGGCAGCCGCCCGGCCCTTCCGGGTTCACGTAAATTAGACCGTGCTGGATCGCGGCCAGCGGGCTCTCAAGCGTCAGGCCGGCTTCCTCGTCGATGCGCGTCTGGCCGAGCCATTCCTCCTCGGTGCCCCAATAGACGTCCTTCTCCGGCTCGAACACGTCCTCGCGTCCGCCGCCGAAGCCGAAGGTCGGGCCGCCCATCGACTCGATGGCGACGTTGCCGGCCAGGATGAACAGGTCGGCCCAGCTGAGCTTCTGGCCGTACTTCTGCTTGATCGGCCACAGCAGGCGGCGCGCCTTGTCCAGGTTGCCGTTGTCCGGCCAGCTGTTCAGCGGGGCGAAGCGCTGCTGGCCCGCCGACGAGCCGCCGCGACCGTCACCGGTGCGGTAGGTACCGGCCGAGTGCCAGGCCATGCGGATGAAGAAGGGACCGTAGTGACCGTAATCGGCCGGCCACCAGGGCTGGCTGTCGGTCATAAGCGCGGTCAGGTCCTGCTTCACCGCCGCATAGTCCAGACTGCGGAACGCCTCGCGATAGTCGAAGTCGTCGCCCATCGGGTTGCCCGACTTGCCCTGCTGGTGAAGGATATCGACCGACAGCGCCTCGGGCCACCAGTCCTTAGCGGTCCGGCCCAGCAGTCGGCGAAGCGCCTCGGGCTGCTTCTTGGGATCGTTGATCGGGCTGCCTTCGGTGATCGCGTCCACGTGTTTTCCTCCTCTCGGGTCGACGCCGCGGCGCCGTTTGCACGGCTCTACGCAGCGGGCGTTACAGGCAGATGGACCGGGGCAGGTGATTTATCAAATCGTTTAAAGCGTTTGGGCTGATTGCTCTCGCCGATCAACGCCGTTGTTGGAAAGCACGCATATAAGGGTTGATACGATATTACATGATGGCTACGGCGTGCTCGAAGTTCAGGGAAACAGCCATGACCCAGTTGTTCGTCCGCGGTGCCAGCCTGCTTGCCCTGGCGCTCACCCAGCCGGCCACGGCCCAGACCCAGGCGGCGGAGCGCGCCGCGTCCGATCGATCGGCGCCCGCCAGCGGTACGTCGCGTTCGCCGGGGCAGGAGGTGATCGTCACCGCCCCCATCCGCCAGAGCGAGGCGGACGTTCTCCAGGGCACGTCCGTGCTGACGGGCGAGGCGCTGGCCCGCGACCTGCGACCCTCCATCGGCGAGACGCTGGCGCGCCTGCCGGGCGTGTCCGCCACGTCGTTCGGCCCGTCCGCCTCACGCCCCATCCTGCGCGGCTTCCAGGGCGAGCGCATCCGCGTGCTGACCGATGGGATCGGCTCGATCGACGTCAGCAACACGTCCGTGGACCATGCCGTGGTGATCGACCCGCTGCTGGCGGACCGGGTGGAGGTGCTTCGCGGCCCGTCCGCGCTGCTGTTCGGCTCGTCGGCGGTGGGTGGCGTGGTGAACGTGGTCGACCGCCGCATCCCGCGTGCCGTGCCGGAGAACGGCTACCGCCTGGATGCGCTCGCCAACTACGGTTCGGCCGCGAACGAGCGGTCGGGCAGCGCGTCCGCCGACGTGGCGGTCGGCCAGCACCTGGTGCTGCACGCCGACGGGTCGTACCTGAAGTCCGATGACCTGGAGATCGGCGGCTATGCGCTGTCGCCGGCCGCCCGCGCCGCAGCGCTCGGCCAGGTCGGCCTGCCCCAGGTCGTGGAGCCCGGCGAGGAGCCGATCGACTTCGCCGCCAGCGCCGCCATCCGCGGCCACCTGCCCAACACGGCGTCGCGCACCTGGACGGCGGGCGGCGGCGCCAGCATCGTCACCGACACCGGCTCGCTGGGCGTCTCCTACAGCCACTATGACAGCCTGTACGGCGTGCCCGTCCGCTACGCGACCGAGGTCGGCCAGGAGCAGGAGGCGCCCCGCCTCGACCTGAAGCAGGACCGGGTGGACCTGCGCGGCGAGGTGGAGACGGGCGGCGGCGTGCTGGAGCGCGTCCGCCTCCGCGTCGGCCACGCCGACTATCGCCACGCCGAGCTGGAGGAGGACGGCACCGCCGGCACCGTGTTCCGCAATAACGGCACGGAGGGGCGGCTGGAACTGGTACAGGCGCGCCGCGGCGGGTGGCAGGGCGCGTCGGGCATCCAGTACGTCAACCGCTTGTTCGACGTGGACGGCGAGGAGGCGTTTGTTCCCCGCAACGAGACCAACCAGACCGGCTTGTTCACGCTGCAACAGCTCGACTTGGGCCGCGTCCGGGCAGAGGCGGGCGCGCGCTACGAATGGTCCAGCCTTTCCGCGCGAACCGCGCTTGACGACGACCGCTTCTTTCGCGGACGTCGCTCGTTCCAGGCGCTTTCCGGATCGCTGGGTGCCAGCTACGGCCTGGGCGATCAGGTCCGCGTCGGCCTGAACGGGTCCTACACGGAGCGTGCGCCGTCCGCCGAGGAGCTGTTCGCCAATGGTCCCCATGCCGGCACCCAGGCCTATGAACTGGGCAATGCCGGCTTCCGGCTGGAACGCAGCTACGGGCTGGAGGCGACGCTTCACGCCCATACCGACACGTTCAACCTGGACGTGTCCGCCTATCACAGCTGGTTCCGCAACTATATCTCCGAGAACCAGGTCGACGCGGCTGTCTGCGGGGCGGCGGCCGCACCCTCGGGCCGCGACGTCGACCTGCCCTGCTTCCAGTACCAGCAGGCGGACGCGCGATACTGGGGCCTGGAGGCGGACGCCTCGCTGCTGCTCGCGCGTGTGGGCGCGACGCGCATCAACGCGGACCTGGTCGGCGATTATGTTCATGCCACTATCGACGACGCGGGTCCCGTGCCGCGCATCCCGCCGCTGCGCCTGCTGGGTGGCCTGGAGGCGCAGGGCGAGCGCTTCACCGTGCGCGGCGAGGTGGAGCAGGTGTTCCGCCAGGATCGCGTCACCGACTTCGAGACGGAGACTCCGGGCTATACGCTGGTCAACGCGTCCATCAGCCTGCGTCCTTTTGGCCGGGAAAACCGCACCACGCTGCTGCTCAGCGCCAACAACCTGCTCGACGTGACCGCGCGACGCCACGCTAGCTTTCTGAAGGACTTCGCCCCCCTGGCCGGCCGCGACCTGCGCGCCACGCTGAGATTTGGCATCTAGGCCGGCTTGGGGGCGCCGGCCCGGCGGTCAGGCGGACCGCTGGGCCAGCTCCTTGTTCACCCCAAGGGCCGCCAGCGTGCACGCCACGCCCGACAACAAATAGGCACCTACCGACCACAGGCCGAACCGGGTCGCCAGGAACAGCGCCACCAGCGGCGCAAAGCCGGCACCGATCAGCCAGGCAGAGTTGGCGACGATCGCGGCGCCGGTGTAGCGGTGCTGGGCCGGGAAGCGCTCGTTCACCACGCCGGAGGATTGGCCGAAAGCCAGGCCCAGCAGCACAAAGCCGACCAGCATGTACGCCGTCTCGCCGATGCTGCCGGCGTTCAGAAGCTGCGGCGCGAAGCCGCTATAGGCCCCGATCAGCACCGCCGACACGCCCAGCACCGCGCGCCGTCCCACCCGATCCGCGATCAGGCCCGATGCCACGATCGCACCCACGCAGACCACCGCGCCCGCCGCCTCAATGGCGAGGAAGCGCACGGGCTGCTCGTTCGCGAACAGCGTCACCCAGGATAGCGGAAACACCGTCACCAGGTGGAAGAGCGCGAAGCTCGCCAGCGGCGCAAAGGCGCCCAGCACGATGGTGCGCCATTCCCGCGCCAGGGTCGCGAACGGCGGGGATGGCTGTAGCTCGCGGCTCTCGAACAGGCGCGTGAACTCGGGCGTCGCCACGAGACGCAGCCGGGCGAACAGCGCCACGACGTTGATCGCCAGCACCACAAAGAACGGGTAACGCCAGCCCCAGCTTAGGAAGTCCTCGATCGAGAGCAGCGACAGGAAATAGCCGAACAGCGCCAGGGCCACCAGCAGGCCGAGCGGCGCCCCGAGCTGCGGGATCATCGCATACCAGCCGCGCCGCTCCTTTGGTGCGTTCAGTGACAGGAGCGACGGCAAGCCGTCCCACGCCCCGCCCAGCGCCACGCCCTGACCGAAGCGGAACAGGCCGAGCAGCACCGCCGACAACGCACCCACCTGGCCGTAGGAGGGTAGAAGCGCGATCGCCATTGTGGAACCGCCCAGCAGGAACAGCGCCGTGGTCAGCTTCACGCCGCGCCCGTGATGATGGTCGATCCAGGTGAACAGCAAGGTGCCGAACGGCCGGGCCACGAACGCCAGCGAGAACAGGGCAAAGGAGTAAAGCGTGCCCGTGGCGGCATCCACATAGGGAAAGACCAGGCGCGGGAACACCAGAACGGACGCCAGCGCATAGACGAAGAAGTCGAAGAACTCGGACGTCCGGCCCACGATCACGCCGATGGCGATCTCGCCCGGCGCGATGCGGCCTTCGCGCGCATTCACCAGGCGCGCATCCCGTTCCAGGGGCGTCGAACCCGACGCGGAGGTGGTGGCACTCATCTCGAAAACGCTCCCGCGGAATGTCCGCTGCTCCGGCCCGCTATGCCCGCAACGTGCGATCCGGGGGATTGGACAAAATGTCCAATGGGGCAAACGGCCGGGACGCCATAGTTGGCATCCATGCCCGGCCCCATGCCCCCTGCCCGACAACCGATCACCCCAGGACTGGCGGCCCGACGCCTGGCGGCCGGAGGGCTGGCTCCGCTCGCGCTTGCGCTGATGCTCGCGGGATGCGCGGGCGAGGTGCTCGACCCGGCCGGCGACGTCGCGCTCCAGCAGCGCAACCTGATCTACGCGTCCACGGGGCTGATGCTCATCATCATCGTGCCCGTCATGGTCCTGACGGCGGTGTTCGCCTGGCATTATCGCAAGGGGGGACGCGCCACCTACGATCCCAAGTTCGACCATTCCACGTCGCTGGAGCTGGTGATCTGGTCCGCGCCGCTCCTCATCATCATCGCGCTCGGCGCGCTGACCTGGTCCAGCACGCATCTGCTGGACCCGTTCCGTCCCCTGAACCGGATCGCGGCCGATAAGGTCGGCGACGTCAAGCGCAGGCCCATGCTGGTGCAGGTGGTGGCGCTCGACTGGAAGTGGCTGTTCATCTATCCCGAACTCGGCATCGCCAGCGTGAACGAACTGGCGCTTCCGGTGGACCGTCAGGTGCGGTTCGACATCACGTCCGCCAACATGATGAACACCTTCTACGCGCCCACCATGGCGGGGATGGTCTATGCCATGCCGGGGATGCGCTCCACGCTTCACGCCGTGCTGAACAAGCCGGGCACCTATAGCGGATTGTCAGCCAATTACTCCGGTGCCGGCTTCTCCGACATGCGGTTCGCGCTTCGCGGGCTCGACCAGGCGGCTTTCGACCGCTGGGTGGCGGAAGCGCGCGCGTCCGGCCGCTCGCTGCCAACCGCCGCCTACCTTCAACTGGAGCGTCCGACCGAGAAGGTGCCGGTCATGCGCTTCGCCTCGGTCCAGCCCGACCTGTTCCGCCTCGTCGTGGAGCGCTGCGTGCGGCCCGGCGCGCCGTGCATGAGCGATGTGATGGCACGCGACCGCCGGGTCGGTGGCGGTGATCCGCACGACATGCGGGCGGGTGCCGGGATGCCGGCCGGCCGCGACGCGCCGCCGCCCAGCGGGCAGAAGCCGGAGGGCGGGCTGATGAAGGACACGGACGAGATCGCACCCTCGCCCCACCTCACCAAGCCGCGCCAGCCCGGCGCGCCGGGCGCCACCGACCCCAAGAGCCCGCGCAACCGCGACATGACCCTTCTCCGCCTGCCGTCCCTCCCCCTGCCCATCGCGGGCGAGCCCCTCCCCGGGAACGCATGATGTCCGATCATCTCCTGAAGACCATCTTCGGTCGCCTGAGCTTCGAATCCTTCCCGATCCACGAGCCGATCCTGCTCGTGACGTTCGCCATGGTCGTGATCGGCGGCGTGGGCGTGCTGGCCGCCGTCACCAAGTTCCGCTTGTGGGGCTGGCTGTGGCGCGACTGGTTCACCACCGTCGACCACAAGAAGATCGGGATCATGTACATGATCCTCGGCATCATCATGCTGCTGCGCGGCTTCGCCGACGCCATGATGATGCGGCTCCAGCAGGCCATGGCGTTTGGCGGCAACGAGGGATACCTAAACGCTCACCATTACGATCAGATCTTCACCGCGCACGGAACGATCATGATCTTCTTTGTGGCGATCCCGCTGGTCGTGGGCCTCGTCAACTACGTCATGCCGCTCCAGATCGGCGCGCGCGACGTGGCGTTCCCGTTCCTCAACAACTTCAGCTTCTGGCTGACAGTGGCGGGCGCTCTGCTGGTCATGGTGTCGCTGTTCGTGGGCGAGTTCAGCCGTGCGGGCTGGCTCAACTACGTGCCCGTGGCCAACCTTCAGAACAGCCCGGATGTGGGGCCGGACTATTATCTCTGGGCGCTCCAGATCGCCGGACTCGGCACGCTTCTGTCGGGCATCAACATGGTCACCACGATCATCAAGATGCGCGCGCCCGGCATGACCATGATGAAGATGCCCGTCTTCTGCTGGACGGCGCTCTGCTCGAACGTGCTGGTGGTCGCGATCTTCCCGATCCTGACCGCCGCGTTCGCCATGCTGATGATGGACCGCTATGTCGGCACCAACTTCTTCACCAATGATCTCGGCGGCAACCCGATGATGTACTGGAACCTGGTATGGATCTGGGGGCATCCGGAGGTGTACGTCCTGGTCCTGCCGGTGTTCGGCATCTTTTCCGAGATCACGTCCACCTTCTCGGGCAAGCCGCTGTTCGGCTATTCGTCCATGGTTTATGCGACGGTGGTCATCACCATCCTGTCCTTCCTGGTGTGGCTGCACCACTTCTTCACCATGGGGTCGGGTGCCAGCGTCAACAGCTTCTTCGGCATCGCGACGATGGTCATCTCCATCCCGACGGGCGCCAAGATCTTCAACTGGCTGTTCACCATGTACCGCGGCAACATCCGGTTCGAGCTGCCGATGATGTGGGTCGTCGCCTTCATGCTGACCTTTACGGTGGGCGGCATGACGGGCGTGCTGCTGGCGGTGCCGCCCGCCGACTTCGTGCTGCACAATTCGCTGTTCCTGGTGGCGCACTTCCACAACGTCATCATCGGCGGCGTCGTGTTCGGCCTGTTCGCCGGCATGACCTACTGGTTCCCCAAGGCTTTCGGCTTCAGGCTCGATCCCTTCTGGGGCAAGGTCAGCTTCTGGGGCTGGGTCGTCGGCTATTGGGTCGCCTGGACGCCGATCTACATCGTCGGGCTGATGGGCACCACGCGTCGCGTGCGCCACTTCGACGACCCCAGCCTCCAGCTATGGTTCATCATCGCGGGCATCGGCGTGCTCATCATCGCGGTCGGCATCGCCGCCTTCCTGATCCAGATCGCCGTCAGCATCCGCAACCGCGAGGCGCTGCGCGACACGACGGGCGACCCGTGGGAGGGGCGGACGCTGGAATGGTCCACCACCTCGCCGCCGCCGGCCTACAACTTCGCCTTCTCGCCCGTCGTCCGCGGCCTGGACGCCTGGTACGACATGAAGGACCGCGGCCACAGGCTGCCGGACGGCGGCTGGCGCCCGATCCACATGCCGCGCAACACGGGCGCGGGCGTGATCCTGTCGGGCCTTGCGGCGGTGCTGGGCTTCGCGATGGTCTGGTACATCTGGTGGTTGGCGGCGGTCAGCTTCGTCGCGATCCTAGCGGTCTCGATCGGCCACACGTTCAACTATGACCGGGATTACTACATCCCGGCCGACGAAGTGGAGAAGGAAGAGCGGCCGCGCCTGGTCGCGGCGGGAGCCGGCGCATGAGCGCCGCCGCCCTGCCCGCCTCCGACGCGGAGAACCCGACCTTCTACCTAGTCGAGGAGGACGACCACCATCACGGGTCCGGAGGCGGCACTATGCTCGGCTTCTGGATCTACCTGATGAGCGACGCGCTGATCTTCGCGACGCTCTTCGCGACCTACGGCGTGCTGTCCACCAGCTATGCGGGCGGACCTGCGCCACGCCAGATCTTCGAGCTGCCGCTGGTGGCGGTGAACACGGCGCTGCTTCTCTTCTCGTCGATCACCTTCGGCATGGGGATGATCGACATGGAGGCGGGCCGCACGCGCGCCGTCCAGCTCTGGCTGGGCGTCACCGCGCTGTTCGGCCTGGGGTTCCTGTCGATCGAGCTCTACGAATTCGCGACGCTGATCCATGAGGGCGCGACGCCGCAGACCAGCGCCTTCCTGTCCGCCTTCTTCACGCTGGTGGGGACGCACGGGCTGCACGTGGCGGTCGGGCTGATCTGGATCGCCGTCATGCTGGTCCAGGTCGGCCAGCGCGGCCTGTCTGCCGACAACAAGCGCCGGCTGATGTGCCTGGGCATGTTCTGGCACCTGCTCGACGTGGTCTGGATCGGCGTCTTCACCTTTGTCTATCTGCTGGGAGTCCTCAGGTGAGCGCGCTCGAAGACAATCAGGACGCCGACTTGCACAGCCATGGGGATACCCATGGTCACGGAAGCCGCCGCAGCTACCTGATCGGCTTCCTGCTGTCGGCAGCCCTGACGGCCTTACCCTTCTGGCTGGTCATGGCGGGCGTACTCGATAACGTCCAGGCGACCGTGATCGCGGTCATCGCGCTCGCCTTCGTCCAGATCGTGGTCCATACCATCTTCTTCCTGCACGTGACCACAAAGGCGGAGGGCGGCTGGACGCTGATGACGCTGATCTTCACCACCGTCATCATCGCGCTGGTCATCAGCGGGTCGTTGTGGATCATGTACCATCTGAACAGCAACATGATGCCGATGGGGTCGGGCGAGATGCCCGGCATGTAGGCCGCATGAAACGCGCGTCCTTTCTCGCGCTCTGCCTGATCCTGGCGGCAGTCTTCGCCGCGCTGGGCGTGTGGCAGGTGGAACGGCGCGCGTGGAAGCTCGACCTGATCGCGAAGGTCGAGGCGCGGACGCTGGCCGTACCCGCTCCCCTGCCCGCTCCTGCCGACTGGAACGGCGACCATCGCTATCGACGGGTGCGCGTGACGGGCGTGCTGATGAACGAGCGCGAGACGCTGGTGCAGGCCGTGACCGCCCTCGGTCCCGGATGGTGGGTGATGACGCCGATGCGGACCGCAACCACCACGCTGCTGGTCAATCGCGGCTTCGTGCCGCAGGGTCGGGCGGCAGCCGCAACGCGCCGGGCCGGACTGCCCGCGGGCCCCGTCGCCGTGACCGGATTGCTGCGGGAAACGGAGCCGGGTGGCGCGTTTCTGCGCCGCAACGATCCGATGGCCGGGCGCTGGTACTCGCGCGATGTCGCGGCCATCGCGCGGGCCCGTTCAATCGGCGTCACGCCACCCTTCTTCCTGGACGCGGACGCGACGCCCAATCCCGGCGGCTGGCCGGTCGGAGGGCTGACGGTTATCGCGTTCCGCAACAATCACCTCGTCTATGCGCTGACCTGGTTCGCGCTTGCCGGCCTGGCTGCGGGCGGCGCGGTTCTGCAATTGCGGCGGAGGCCGAACGCTTGATGGACCGGCCGCTTCTGGCCCTGACCCGCGGGCCGTCGCGCGGTCCCTCGCGTGTGGAACCTGCGATCGACGGCGCGGCCACCGAGAACATGCGCCAGCTGGTCCAGCTTCGCTGGATCGCGGCCGCGGGACAGTTCCTGACCATCCTGGCCGTCCACCTCGGGCTGGGCGTGTCGCTGCCGCTCGTTCCGATGCTGGGGTTGGTCGGCCTGCTGGCGACGGCCAACCTGATGGCGACGCTGCTGCTCGCACGTCAGCGCGTGACCAACATCGGCCTTGCGCTGTCGCTGCTGCTCGACGTGGGGGTCCTCACCGTCCAGCTTCACCTCAGCGGCGGGGCCACCAACCCCTTTACCTCGCTCTACCTGCTTCAGGTCGTGCTGGGGGCCATTCTTCTGGAAACATGGTCCGCCTGGGTGCTGGTGGCGGTCACCTGCCTCTGCTTCGCCGCACTGGCCGACGGCGGCGTGCCGCTGGTGCTGCCGGACGACCTGCTCGTCACGCAGGCCAGGCTCTACACGCTAGGCGGCTGGATCAGCTTTGCGCTGACCGGATTGCTGCTGGCCCTGTTCATCACCCGCATTACACGCAACCTTCGTGCCCGCGATGCCTATCTGGCGGACCTGCGCCAGCGGGCAGCGGAGGAGGACGGCATCGTCCGCATGGGCCTGTTCGCCAGCGGGGCTGCGCATGAACTGGGTACGCCGCTCGCCTCCCTGTCGGTGATCCTGAGCGACTGGCGACGCATGCCGCGCCTGACGCGCGACCCGGAACTGGCCCAGGAACTCGCGGAAATGCAGGCCGAGGTCGAGCGGTGCAAGGCGATCGTCACCGACATCCTCCACTCTGCCGGCGAGCCCCGGTCGGAGGCGATGGAAAGTACCGCCGCCCGCACCTTCCTGGCTTGCCTGGTTGATGAATGGCGCCCCACCCATCCCGCCGTGCCGCTCGCCTTCGATGCCGCGAGGCTGGACGGCGGGGCGGTGGTCGCGGGCGCGTCGCTGCGCCAGGCGGTGTGGAACCTGTTGGACAATGCCGCGGAAGCATCGCCCTCTGGCCTGTCGCTTTCCGCGGAGCGCAGCGGCGAGGAGCTCTTCGTCACCGTTGCCGATCACGGACCGGGCTTTCCGCCGGCGCTGCTCGCGTCGCTTGGCAAGCCGTACCAGTCCAGCAAGGGGGCCGGGCACGGCGTGGGCCTTTTCCTGACGGCCAACGTCGCCCGCCGCCAAGGTGGCCGGCTGGAGGCCACGAACCGCCCGGGCGGCGGCGCGGAAGTCCGCCTTATCCTGCCGCTCGCATCCAACAGGTCGGAGAACGCATGACGGATCCCGAACGCCGACTGCTGATCGTCGAGGACGACGCCACCTTTGCCCGGACGCTGCAAAGATCCTTTGAGCGTCGCGGCTATCGCGCATGGGTCGCACACGGACCCGACGAGCTCGACGCGCTCCTGGCCGAGGCCATGCCGGCCTATGCGGTGGTCGACCTGAAGCTCGGCAATGCGTCTGGCCTACCCTGCGTGCAGCGTCTGCACGCGCACGATCCTGACATGGTCATCGTCGTCCTGACGGGCTTCGCCAGCATCGCCACCGCGGTGGAGGCGATCAAGCTGGGCGCCAGCCATTACCTCGCCAAGCCGTCCAACACCGACGATATCGAGGCCGCATTTGCCCGGTCGGCCGGGGATGCCGCCGTGCCGATCGCGGACCGCACCACGTCCATCAAGACCTTGGAATGGGAGCGGATCAACGAGGTGCTGGTCGAAACCGACTTCAACATCTCGGAGGCCGCACGACGGCTGGGGCTGCACAGGCGCACGCTGGCGCGCAAGCTTGAGAAGCGGCCGGTGCGGTAGGGGTCAGCGAACGGTAAACACGACGCGATCCACCGTCCGGCCCGTCGCATCCTCCAGCAACAGGAGGTGCCGGCCGGGCGCCGCGAAGATCAGTGGCCGCGCGTCCGCCGATCCCAGCGAACGGCGATCCAGCCGCAGGCGCTGTCCCTCCGCCGCCCCGGCCACCTCGACAGCCAGGCGCTGGCGCTCGGGCGGGACGTCGGGATCGACGGCGTAGACGCTGCCCGCCACCGGGCTGACGATGTGCGCGCGCCGGGCGGCAGGTGGAACGGCCGCGATCACGGATTGGGCGGTGCCGCGCAGGAACCACTCCCGGCGCGGCTGCTCCGTGTCGCCGGTGAAGGAGACGGCGCGCGCTTCCACCCCAGGCGGCGGCGCGGGCGCCCGGGAGGGCACGCGGGCGTGCAGCGCCAGCATCACGTCGCGCCACACCGGAGCCGCGCCACTGGTGCCCGACACGGCGCGCATCGGGTCGCCCTCCAGGTTGCCGACCCAGACGGCGACGGTGAACCGGTCGGAGAAGCCGACGCACCAATTGTCGCGCATCGCCTTGGACGTGCCCGTCTTCACCGCCGCCCAGAAGGGCAGGCGAAGCGCGGAGTCGAGACCGAAGGTCGCCGCCCGCGCCTCCGGATCGGACAGCATGTCCGCTACCAGCCACGCCGCCTGCGGGCTGAACACCGGGCGAGCGGGCGCCCGCGGCGCGTCGGCGGTGAGGCGAAGCGCGCTCCACCGTCCGCCGTTCGCCAGCGCGCGATAGCCCGCGGCCTGTTCCATGAGCGTTACCTCCGCCGATCCCAGCGCCAAGCTGAAGCCGTAATATTGCCCGTCTTCGGTCAGCCCGCGATAGCCGGCGTCCCACAGCCGGTCGCGGAACGGGTCGACGCCGACCAGCAACAGCGTGCGCACCGCCGGCACGTTGAGCGACCCCGCCAGCGCGGTCCGTGCGGACACCGGTCCCTTGAACCCGCGATCATAGTTCTGCGGCACGTAGAGGCCCGATGCGGTGTCGAGCTGGACCGGGCTGTCATCAAGGACGGATGCGGGGGTCAGCCAGCCGCGCTCCATCGCCTGGGCATAGAGGAACGGCTTCAGCGTCGATCCCGCCTGGCGATAGCTGCTCGCCCCGTCGACCGCCGGCGCGGTGGAGGCGCCGCCCACGCCGCCCACATAGGCCAGCACCTCGCCGCTGGCATTGTCCACCACCACCACGGCGCCGTCCCGCGCGCGGGTGCCGCCCAGGCCCAGGAGCTGCCGCCGGAGCGCCGCCGCCGAGATGCGCTGGACACCCAGGTCGATCGTGGTACGCACCCGCAGGCCCGGTGCGGTCAGCAGCCGATCCGCCAGGTGCGGCGCCAGGCCGGGATCGAGCGCCGCCTCGCGCGCTGGCCCCGTGGCGGACGCCGCCAGCGCGACGAACCGCAGGCAGTCGCCACCCGCCAGACGGCACGCCCGTCGTGCGAGAACGGGCGCGGCGGCACCGGGCTCGGGCAGCACCGCCGACAGCAGAGCCGCCTCGTCTTGGTTGAGCGACATCGGCGCCTTGCCGAACATCGCCATGGCCGCCGCGCCGACGCCCCCCGCCTCGCCGCGGAACGGCGCCAGGTTCAGATAGGCTTCGAGCAGCGCATCCTTGCTCCAATCCCGTTCCAGCGCCCACGCACCGCGCATCTGGCGCAGCTTGTCGCGCCATCCCCGCGCGCCGGGCCGGGCGAGATCGGGCGAAAGAAAGGCCGCCACCTGCATGGTGATCGTGCTCGCCCCGCGTGCGCGCCGGCGCGTCAGCCGGTCGCGCGCACCCGCTGCCAGCGCCAGCCAGTCCACTCCGCCGTGCCAGCGGAAACGCCGGTCCTCGCTCCGCACCACCGCGTCCCGGAGCGCGGGCGCGACGGCATGGAGCGGCACCCAGGCCAGCCGCCGCCGTTCGAAGTCCACTCGCGCGCTGTCCAGCAACCGCCCATGCCGGTCGTACAGCCACGCTTCGGACGGGCGGAACGCCGCCCTTGCCTCTGCCCAGGTCGGGAGCGCAGGCGGCGCGGTCCATCGCTCCAGCGCCACCACCGCCAGCGACGCAAGCAGCATGGCAAGGCACGCGGCCTTGATGCCGCGGGTCAGGGTCACCGGTCGGCTACCGCCACCGCCGCGTTTGGTACCGCCGCACGGATGGCGGGGCTGTACATCGCCTCCACCCGGCTCGGCGGCAGGTTGAAGCGGCCGGCGCCGTTCAGCCGCACCGCGTAGCTGGCCGTGAAGCGCCCGCGCGGCACCCAGGCGTAATAGGCGCGCCAGACGCCGCGCGCGGCCTCGGTATACGCGGGATAGGCTCCCTCGTCGGCGCCGCCTTCGCGCAGCATCTCCGATTGGCCGCCCAGCCGGCCGATCACCGTGGCACCGGCCGGCAGCGGATCGGACAGCGCCACCCAGCTGCGTTCCGCCGACGCCTCCACCGTCAGCGTCACGCGCGCCACGTCGCCGCGCGTCCAGCGGCCGGCATGGCGCTGGCGAACCGGCTCGACCGATCGTGTCAGGCGATAGCCGGCCATGAGCGGCCGGCGCAGCGGCACCACCGCCGAGACGGTCATCGTCGCCCAAGGGCCGGCGCCACCCGCCTGCATCATGCGAAGCGGTGCGGGCGCAGCCGCCAGCGGAAAGCCGACGGTCCGCGCCTCGGCGGCCAGTGGCCAGTTCCGCGCCTGCGTGGTGCCCGAATAGGTCAGCGTCGTGGTACCCGCGACCACGCTTGCCGGATAGATGCGTGCGAAGCGTGCGGTCATCACCGTGCCCCAGGCATTGGCGGTTGTGGTGTCCCAGTGTCCGCGTTGCTGGCGTAGCGTCGCGCCCACCACCAGCCGGGGTGCATCGTCCTGCCATCCCGGCCGGCCAATCACGGCGAGCGCGACCTTGGCGGCGCTCTCGTCGCCGGACGACATCAGCCACCAGGCGGCGCGGTCCTGGTCCGTCAGGTCGAGCCGCGTGCCCTCGAACACCAGCCGGCGACGAAGCTCCGCCTCCGCCTGACCCTTCAGCGCCGCGCCGTTGGCGAGATCGGACAGCCGATCCAGCGCCAGCAGGTAATCGGCTAGGCTGGCACTCGGCATCTCGTTCACGGGCAGGCCCACCTGGCCAAGCATTGCCGCCGTCCCTGCCCCCTGCCGCGCCAGCGCGGAGAAGGCGGCCAGCCGCTGGAGCCGGACGTCGCCATAGGTCTCGTGCCGGACGCGCCCGTCCAGTACGGCGCGCATCCCCTCGATCATCCGCGCACGCGGGCCATCCGGTATGGCCAGCCCCGCCTCCGCCGTCAGTTGCAGCACATAAGCCGTCAGTGCCTCCGATCCGTCGCTGTCGCCGGGGAAGTAGCGGAGCAGCCCGTCCGACGCCTGATAGGTCGGCAACTCCGCAGCCAGCGCGTTCCATGCCGCCCGGTCGCCCGTCGCGACCGCGCGCGACAGGCGCTGCTCGAAACAGTTGAACGGGTAGTCCGCCATGTAGGCGCGCACGCCCGCCAGCGACGGCGTCAGGCTGTCGGCGAGTGCCACCGTCAACCGGCCACGACCCGGCAAGGCGCCCGCGGGCGCGGCGATCGGCATCAGCGTGTCCGTCCCCACCCGCGCGAGCGCCGATGCCCAGACCTCCACGGGCACCAGTGGTACGACATCCTGCGCCACGGTGATCCGGTCCGCGGCGCGGCCGTCGCCGGATCGTGCGGACACCTGCCAGCGCAACGTCCCCTGCGCGTCGGGCGCGGTCAGGTTCCACGCCACCGGCACCGCGCCGCCCGCCGGGATGCGAACGGTCAGCGGGCGGCCGACCGCGATGCGCGGGCTCACCGCCACCTCCGCCGTCACCGTCATCGGCCGGTCCGAGCCGTTTCGAAGCGTGAATTGCGCCGCATAGCGATCGCCGCCGCGCACCAGCGACGGCACGCCGGCGAAGAGCTGAAGGTCCTGCGCCGTCCGGATGCTGGCCGTGCCCGTGCCGAACAGCTGCGCGCCATCCGTCGCCACCGCCACCAGCCGAAAGCTGCTGAGCGCGTCGGAGAGCGTGACGGGCACGATCGCCCGCCCCTGCGCATCCAGCGCCACCCGCCCGCGCCACAGAAGCACGGGCTGGAAGTTCTCCCGGTTGAGCGCCGCCGCCGCGTCTCCGCCGCCGCCGCCCGCCTCCACGGCCTTGCGTCCATAATGGCGCTTGCCGACCACCTGGGTCTGCGCAGTCGAGGTCAGGACGGACAGCGGCCGTTCGCCCATCATCGCGGTCAGCACGTCCCAGCTCTCATTCGGCGCCAGCTGGAGAAGCGCCTCGTCCACGGCGACAAAGGCGAGATCGGCCGTGCGCGCCGGCGAGCCGTCCGGCCGCTTCACCTGAACCGCCACGCGCGCCGTGTCGCGCGCGGCGTAGCGCTCGCGATCCGCCTTGACCGCGACGGCCAGCCGGTGCGCCTCCCACCCGACCGTCACCTTGGCGATGCCCAGGCGATAGGCCGGCTTGGCCAGGTCGGTCAGCGCCGTCGGCTCCGGCGCCTCCTCCGGCTCGGACGTCAGCCCCAGCGACTGCGCCACGCCGTGCAGCCAGCTCCACCAGCCGCTCCGCGCACGGCCGCGCACCGCCATGACGGACACGAACACGTCGGGCGCATAGGCGCCGGGCATGGGCACCTCCACGACCGGATCCTTGCCGCTCAACTCGGTTACGAAGCTGGACAGCACGCCCTCGCGCTCCACCGTCACCAGAGCCGTCGCGCTGCGAAATGGCATCCGCACCTGGAAACGCGCCGTCTCGCCGGCCTTGTACGCCGTCCGTTCGGGGATAAGGTCCATGCGGTCGCCATTGTCACCGCCGAACCACCACTCGTCGTCGCCGGCCAGCCACACCGACCGTACCGCGCGCGCCGTGCGTCCGTCCGCGTCCTGCGTCTCGGCAACCGCATAGACCTCGCCGGAGACGCCCGGATCGACCTGGCACTCCGCCAGCCCTTGCGCATCCGTGGTGGCGCTGCACGTCTCGTTCAGCCGGGTGGTCCGCATCCGATTGTCATAGGCATAGAAGCCGCCGATCAACCGCCTGCGCGCCGTCAGCACCTCGCGTCGGTAGAGCGTGACCGCGATCTTCTGACCCTTGGCCGGCTTGCCATCGGTGTCGAGCGCCACGAACTTGAGCCTGAGGTCGTGCTCCCGCATCAGCCAACCGTCCGTGCGGGCACCGAGCTGAATCGCAGACGGATAGATGGGGATCACGCGGCTGGCGGTCAGCGTCTCGCCGTTCGCATCCTGGTAGTCCATCTCGACCCGCATGTCGGTCAGCTCGTCCAGCGAGCCGGGCACGTCGACCACCGTGCGCGCGGTGCCGTCGGATCCCAGCGTCGCCGGCAGCGTCTGGGTCGGCGGAAGCTCGGTCCTCTCCTCCTGCTGGTCGCCGTCCAGCGCACGCACGCCTTCCGCGACGGGCCGCCCCCCGAAACTGTACGCTTCATAGCCTTGTGGTGCCGCCGACCGCGCGAACCAGCCCACGCGCACGTCCACGGCCAGTCCGGACGCGCCACCCCCCGACAGGTAGCCAGCATAGAGGTCCAGCGGGAGCGAGGACGGCCGCACCGCCGCCGCCTTGGGCCCCGACACGGAAGCACGCATCGTGGGCAACCGATACTCGTCCACGCGCACCGACTGACCGGTCTCGATCCGACGATCGCCCGTCGCAACGGACAGGTCATAGTCGCCCATGGGCGCCCCCGCGGGCACTGCCCACGCACTCTCGCCAGTGCCGTTGGCGTCGATCGCCACCGGCAATTCGAACGACGTGTCCGATCCCCGGTGCCGCAGCGTAAGCGTACCCGCAAAGCCTGGCGCCAGGCGAAAGCCGCCACCGTCGGGCAGGCGGAGGATGTGCTTCATGTGCACCGTCTCGCCCTGTCGGACGAGCGCGCGGTCGAAGACGGTGTGAAGCTGCTCACCCGGCGCCGAATAGCCGTACGGCAGCTCGAAGTCGTAGGGGCGGATACCCTCCCCCCACGCCGTCAGCGTGAACGAGAAGTCGCCACCGCGTCGCGCCGACACCATCAGCGGGTGCGCCTCCTCGCTCTCGCAGCTTCCGTAAGTCTGCGGGTCGGGCAACCCGGCGGGGATGCGCAGTCCGCCCGTGCGGTCGGTGACTCCGCGCGCCAGCAGCCGGCCGGTGCAGCTGTCGGTCACGCGAACCTCCGCGTTCGCCGCCGGACGCCCGGTGGAAAGCTCCGTCACCCAGGCCAGGCTCTGCTCGCGCCCCCATTTGAAATGGACGGACAGGTCGGTGACGAGCGCCGCCGCGGCCACGTAGCGCGGCGCGTTGCGGCCCAGCAGCGCGCGGCCGAGCGCGGGGCTCGCGAGCTCCACGACGTAAAAGCCTGCCTCTTTCAGCGGCAGCCCCACCACCTCGAAGTCGCGCCCCCTGGCCGGAAGGCCGACGCGCATCTCGGCGCCCTGGTCGCGCAGGATCGGCGTGTCGCCCGTGCGGTTGACGCTCACCGTCTCGCGCCCGCGCTTCACCTCCTCCGTCTTCTCGTCATCCGCCTCGTCAACCGCCCGCAGCCAGCGCGCGACCTCCGCATCGCCTTCGACGCGCAGGCGCCGGCCGCCGACCGCCAGGTTCCGCCCTTGGAGCGCGGGCTCGACGTTTCGGACCGTGACCGGCAGAACGCCGCCTTCCTTGGCCTCCAGGATGCCGAACGGCGCGGCGAACTTGACCAGCGGTGGCGCGGCGTCGACCCGCACCTCCAGCGGAAAGCGCGCCGCATTGGCAAGGGCACGTCCGCTCTCGTCCTGGATGCCGGCCGAGATCATCAACCGGCCCGTCGTCTCCGCCGGCAGGGGCGCGGCGAAGGTCAGGTCGCTGATCGTGGCGCCGCGCTTCTCCTCGTCGGACAGCGTGGGCGCGATCGACTTGCCCCCAACCTCCAGCCGGACCGCCTGTGCCTGCGCGAGCGGCACAGGCGCGGTGAACCGCACCCACGCCTTCTCCACCGGGTTGCAGCCGGCGCGCGGATTGACCCGCCGGCACTCGAACCGCGCCGTGAAGGGCTCGCGCACGCGGAAGTCGAAGCGCCGGTCCTGGCCGGCCAGCCGTCCGCCGGGCGCGCGTATGTCCTTGCCCCACACGACGGCCACGTCGCGACCGGGCGGCAGCGGACGGCGGCATTTCAGCGCGGTGACGCCCGCCAGCACCCGCCGGGCCTGCGCGGCGTCCGCCGGCACGCGGTCGGGCAGTCCCGCCTCCTCCAGGAAACGCTGTGCGCGCCACTCTGTCGGCGCCAGCGCCCGCAGCACGCGCCCGGCGACATCGGGCGAGAGCACGTCCACCGCGATCTTCTCGCCCAGTCCGTCCACCGCGCAATAGGCGCTTGCCCCAACCGAAGCTGGCAGTGCCGGCATATTGGCAGCGACGAGGAAGATCTGGTCCTCCTCGATTTCATCTCCCGGCGGCAGGATCGCGCGCGCTGCCGGGCCGCCGGCGTCCGCCACGAAGCTCGTCGTACCGCTCAGCGCGACGCCGGTCAGCGACCGCAGGTCAGGCCGCGTGGTCAGCCGGCAGACCGTCCCGCCCGGCAGGCCGGAGGCGAACTCGTGGACGAAGGTCCGCTGATCCACCCAGCGGCCTTCGCCGCCAACGGGACATTGAACGGTCACGGGCGCAGCCGCACGCGGATCGCCCAGCGGCACCATGGGTTCGGTGAACCGTATTGTGTAGCGCTCGATCGCTCCGCCGCCATAGCCCGGCGTCGCCAGCTCAACCCGAGGGTCCGCCGCGCCGAACGCCAGCGCCGGGACCATGGCAAGCCCAGTAAGGGCCGCGCGCACCCAACGGTTCAATCCCGCCTCCCCCCTTGGTCGATCAGCCAGGGCTAGGGCATTTTAGGCTCGGATTGAAGCGGGTCTCCGAACCGATCGACTAGCCCTCGGCCTCCACGCTCAGCGCGCCCACGTCCAGGCCCGCGTCGGCCAGATGCCCGCGAAGCGAATCCAGGCGTGCATCATATTGTCCGCTTGTGCGATCGGTGGTGAGCGCGATGTCCAGCGTTCCTTCCGCGTTGCGGACCAGCCGCGCGCCCGTTGCGGGCCAGGCGGAGTCGCCGAACCGCACCCGCACCTCCTTGGCGCCTCGTCCGTTCTCCCGTGTCCAAAGGTCGGCCATGGCCTGCGCAAAGGCAGACGGATCCACATGGGCGGCCGGCATGGCGGGGATGGTCGCGGGCGGCGGAGGCGCGGGCTGGCCGGTCAGCGCCAGGCCCTGTCCGTCCGCCTGGCGTTCCGACTGGGTGGGCGTCGACCCGCGTGGCGCCTCCGCATCGGTCCGGCCATGGGCTTCGCCCTTCTGCTCGCGGCCGGCCAGTTCCTTGTTGCCGAGCCCCTTGTGCTTCAGCTTGCCCGCCCCCTCGGACAGGGTATCGACCTTTCCTCGCGCGGACGCAAAGGCATCGCGCATCGCTTGGGCGCCGCCCTGCTGCTGCGCAGCCGAATTGGGCGCGCGCGCCTCGGACGGGCCGGTGGAGCGCGGCGCCGCCTGCGGCGCGCGGGTTCCGGAAACGCTGGTCATCTGAACCTCCTGACTTCCTCGGCGTCCATCTGCTGGCGCTCGTCGCGCGCATCGTCCAGGCGCTTGGACATGGCGGCGGCACGTTCTGCCAGCACGTCGTGGCGGGCCCGCGCCAGAATCATGGCCTTGCGGCGCGTCGCCTCTTCCTCCACTCGCCGCGCCTCCTCGGCGCGCGCTTCCTCCAGCGCGCCGGCCGCTACTGCCGCCCCGAAGCGAGCTTGATCGAGCAGCGCCAGACGACGTTCCGCCTCGGCCGGGTCGGCGGCGAGATCCCGATGTTCCTGCGCCGCGCCTGCGTCCGCCATCGCGGCCTGGGCATCCGCAGCGTCGCGCGCCGCCTCCGCCCGCGCGGTGGCGGCGCGTGCGTCCGACAAGGCGGATCCGGCAGCCCGCATCCGTACCTCGCGCAACCGGACGAGCTGCGCCGCCTGGCGCCGCTGGTCGCGCGCGTTCATCCGGCTGACCTCATCCGCCTTGCCTCATCCAGCGATGCTCCGCAGCAACACGAGCGACTTGGCCATTGGCTCTGGCGCGTCCGCATCCTGGCGGAGCAGCGCGTCGATCTCCGGCCGAGTGGCGATGGCGCGGTCGGCCAGGGCATCGCTGCCCGCCCGATACTCGCCTACCTGAACCAGGAACTCGATCTCGTCATGCTTGGCCATCAGGGAACGAACCCTGGTCGCGGCCGCACGATGCGAAGGATCGGCCAGGCGCGGGAACAGCCGGCTGAGGCTGCCCAGCACGTCGATTGCCGGATAATGGCCTGCCGCACCCAGCTTGCGCGACAGCAGGATGTGCCCGTCCAGGATGGAGCGGACCTCCTCGCCGACCGGATCGCCACCCTCCTCGTCCTCCAGCAGCACCGTGTAGATGCCGGTTATGGAGCCAGTTGCGTCGTTGCCCGCCCGCTCGAACAGGCGTGGCAGCTCCGCGAAGACGGACGGAGGGAAGCCCCGGCGAACGGCGGGCTCGCCTGCCGCAAGCCCGATCTCGCGAAGCGCGCGTGCAAAGCGTGTCACCGAGTCCATCAGCAGCAGGACGCGGCGACCCTGCGCCCGGAACCCTTCCGCGATGGCGGTGGCATGATGCGCGGCACGCACCCGCTCCATCGCTGCCCGGTCGGACGTGGCACACACGACCACCGAACGCGCGAGCCCTTCCTCGCCCAGCGAATCCTCGATGAACTCGCGCACCTCGCGGCCGCGCTCGCCGATCAGCGCGATCACGATCACGTCGGCCGCCGCGAAGCGTGCCAGCATTCCCATCAGCGTGGACTTGCCTCCGCCCGCGGCGGCGAAAACGCCCATGCGCTGTCCTTCACCCAAGGTCAGCAGCGTGTCGATGGCGCGTACGCCCGTGGCCAGCGGCCGCCCGATCAGTGCGCGCTCCATGGGGCCGGGCGCCGGCGTGTGCAGCGCGCGCCGGTCCATGTCCGCTGGCAGCGGCCCCCTGCCGTCGATCGGCCGGCCCTGCCCGTCCAGCACACGACCGAGCAGCGCGTTGCCGAAGGGCACGCGGTCTTCGCCGCCGCGAACAAGCACCTCCGCCTCCGCCGACAAGCCGCGCGTGTCGCCCAGCGGCGTCAGGATGGTGACCGGCCCGGCGATCCCCACCACCTCGGCCGCGACAGAAAAGCCGGATGCCGGGTCTGTGAGCTCACAGGTCTCTCCGACCCGAGCGGCGATGCCGGTGACGCGTACGGTTGTGCCCAGCACTTCCACGACGCGGCCACGCCGCTCCAGCGTCGGCAACCGATCCAGGCCGGAAAGGAAATCGTCGATCAGGACGGCGTCAGCCGGCGGCACGATCTGCTCCATCGCCCACCGTGGCAGGTCGGCCGGACTCAGCCCAAGCCTGTTCGATCCGCTCGAGCTGAAGCTCCAACCCCGCCATTGTCCGCCCCAGCGGCGAGTCGATCACGCAATCCGTCGGTGCCAGCGCCGGATCTCCTTCGACCCGCAGCTGCGAGTGGCCGGACAGCCGCCGCGAAACAGCATCCACCGTCGAAGGGTGCACCCGCACGATCGCCTGCTGCTCGCCCGCCAGCGCAGCCGCCGCACGCTCCGCAAGCCCGGCGACAAGTTCCGAGCCCAGGTCGCCGGCGATGCGTCGAACCACGCCCGTTGCCAGCCGTACCACGTCCGCGTGCCGCTCCGCATCGCGCGCCGCGGCCTGTTCGCCGAGGCGGACCAGTTCGGCGCCCAGTTCCGCCTGCGCGATCGCCCGCCCTTCCGCCTCGCCATCGGTGCGTCCGTCCTGCCGCGCGTCCGCCGCCGCTTCGTCTCCCGCAACCTGCGCCCTGTCGCGCAACGCACCCGCTGACGTCAGGAGTGACAGCGCATCGCGCAGCGCGGGGAGCTGAGCAGCCGGAACCACCGGATCATCCGTCAAAAGCGTCGATCCCGCGTCCGCATGCAGCAGGAGAAAGCTCATGGGGTCACCGAAATGGCTTGGGCCGCCACCGATCGATCCACCCAGTCTCGTGCGCGGTCGGCATCAGCAAAAGGCATTGTCGCCGTTGCATCGGACGGCAGGTAGCGGCGCAACGCCTCCGGCAACACGGCAGCGAGCAAGGCGAGCCCGTCTGCCTGGATCATGTTCGGAGGCGGTATATGCCGGTCATCGCCGGGCGCCGCCGCAGCGATGACATCGTCCAGAACGCCCTCGCCAGAGACGGCAGCCACCCGCCCGAGCAAGGCACCGTCGATCGAAGCTGCCAGGGTTGCCGCCGCCGATTGAAGCGACACGCGTCGGGCCAGCACCAGCAACGCGTCAGGCGGCAGACGCAACCATGCAGGGGCGTGCCGGAGGTTGGAAAATTCCGAGACTGGCGTCTGCGCCGCAGCAATCGGGCACGGTGCCAGCAATGTGCTGGCGCGACACGTGCCTGCCGCCCGGAACAGATCGCGACCGAGCGCGGCAAGCGCAGCACGTTCGAGCGCCGCGCCGGAAGCCGCCACGACAGGTTGGCCGGTCACACCTGTTCCCGTCGCGCCGCCGCAGAGCGGCGCTGCTGCCAACGTCGGAGCGAGGGGTACCCGACCAAGCCAAGGCCAATCAGACCCGCCAGCGCCGCCACCGTACCCAGGCTCGCCCGCATGGAGCCGTTGGCCGCGCCAACCTGCGCCACCGGAATTGCTCGCGCCGCGAACGTCTCCACCGACACGTTTTCGACCTTCAAACCCTCGACCGAGTTGACGACCAGCGCCTTGACCTTGCCGATCTGGGAATTGATGTCCGTCCCCGGTCGGTACTTGATGAATACGGACGCCGAAGACGGCTGCTGCTGCTCGGCCAGAGGACGATCCTGTGGCAGCGCCAAGTGAACGCGCGCCTGAACCACGCCGTCGATCTCGGAAATGGTGTGCGACAGTTCCTGGCTGAGCCCGTAGATCATCCGCGCCCGCTCTTCGGTCGGGGACGACACCACGCCTCCGCCCTTGAACACGGTGCCGAGCGACGCATAATCCTCGCGCGGATAGCCTTGCGACTGGAGCACCTCCACCGCGCGACCGAAATCGCCCTTGTCGGTGGTAAGGGCCCAGCCGGCCTCGCCGCCATCGTTCTTGCTGGCCTCGATCCCGGCACGTTGCAGCACGGCGATCATCTCGTTTGCCTGCGACTCCGACAGCTTGCCATAAAGCTCAGCCCGGCCGCATGCTGCAAGCAACAAGAGACAGGCGGCCATCACGGCCGCCTGCATCGGGGAACGCCCAATTGTCACGGGCGCCCCCTCAGGATTGCTGTCGGAACAGTTGCTGGATACCGTCCGACGTGCGGTTCGCGATGTTGGACGTCAGCTGGCAATGGAACATGAACTCATGACATTTCATCGTCAGATTGACGATCTCGCCAGGCGTCATCTCCTTGCCGCTGGCCTGCGCGGCCTTGGCATAATCGCCGACGCCTTTCGCCTCACCGTTTACCTTCTCGATTTGGGTGAACATGGCTTTCAATGCCGGCGATAGCTGATCCGCCGAAGTGGCTGGCTGAACGCCGTTAGTCGCAGCAGCTGACATAGAGCCCTGAAAGCTCGTGACATCCGCGATGGAAGCGTTCGGCCCGGCTTGGATGGCATCGGGCGGCGGGAACATGCCCGCGCCCGCCGCGCCGCTCGACGCGGCAATGGCTTCGATGGACATGGAACCTCCGATCAGTTCTTGCGGGCCATTGTCTCCAGCGACTTGCCAACGCTGTCGATCGAGCTGGACGAGCTCTGCGACAGGAAGGACATGCGCAGCGACTCCGTGGTGAGCTTAACCACCTGCGACGGATTGTCCGTACCGTTACCGATGCTGTTCGACATCTGCTCAATCTGCGATGCCTGGCTGTCTAGCGTCTGACCCCAAGCCGAGGCCATCGCCTCAAACCAAGTGCCAGGCGTGTCGCCCTTGCCCATCCGATTTCCCGTCAGCGGCGTAGCAGCCATGGCACCCAGGCCACCCGTGATCGTCGTGTTAGTCATCGCTTCACTCCTTTCACTTGGGTATTTCTCTACATCGATAGGTAAGCTTATCTATATCAAAAAGTAAGCCGCGTCTCTCGTCCACCCTTCTCGAACACGACGACATTACCCTGAATTCCGACGAGCCGATGCCCGCTGGGCATCATTGCGCCGGCGAAATAGCGCGCACCATCAACGGTCTGAATGTAGGAAGGGTCCCCGGAAACGACGGTGGAAACCTTCTTTGTCGCGTCCGCCACCGTCTTCAGCCGCGCTTCCTCCGGCGGCGGAAGGTCGTCCCGCAGCGTCAGCAGGGTCAGGTCGCGGACATCAGCCCGGATCGACTGATGCAGTCGCTGCGCTTGGTCGTCCTCCAGCGGCACCGTGCGCAACAGCACGGCCGTCCGGCCGACCGGGCGCGCCACCGACGCCACGCCGCGCAACCGCGCTGCCTCCACCGTGGCCTGCGCCAGTTCGGCGGAAGTCCGCACGTCCACGCTGCCGGGAACCCAGCTGTCACGCAGCGCACGCACGGCGCGTTCGCGTTCCGCCGGATTGCGAACCACGCCGCGCACGACCACGCCTTCGGAGCCGTCGGTCGCAGGGGAGGCCACCAGCCCCTTCAGCCCCGCTTCCGTCAGCGCCGCTTCCACGCGGCGCGCAGGCGGCGGTCGAAGCCCGAGCGCATCAATGATCGGCACGGCGAACACCACCAGCAACGCGACGACGGCCAGCACGCCCGCCGCAAGCAGCCAGCGCGGGGTAACGGCAGCGCCCACGTCCGTCCGGACGCGACCCAGAACGGCGTTGGCGTGCTCGCGGGCGGTGGGGGGTGCGATGGCGGGCGCGGGCAGGCTGACAGCGAGCCCGCTGGCCTCGCTCCAGCGCTCCGACTCCTGTTCGCCCCAGGCAAGTGCCACGCCGCCGATGGTAAAGGGCACATAGGGCGGCAACAGCGCGGTCCCACCCTCCGCCAACGCGGAACCGAGCAGCTGCGCCTCGCCCGACAGTACCGTCAGCTGGGCGCTGTTCTCCGCGCCCAGTGTCAGGTCCACTGCGACCCCCTTGGTGGCGGGATCGCGTATGACCACGTCCTGCCAGAACTGGTGCCCGATCGACAGCGTGCCCGCGTCCGGCAGCTGCTTCTCCGTGCCGGCCAACCGGCCGTTCAGCACGCGCAGGACCCGGACGGAAGCGCTCAACGCCTCGGAACTCCGGCGGCGGCAGGAGCGACCAAAGGCGCCACCGCGGGCGGAGAAAGCGTGCCCGGCGGCAGGTTGCGCACCGCACCCGAAGGTCCGGGCAGCACGGGCGTCGGATAGGCGAGCGACGAACTGGTGACGGTGGTCGGCCCCACGCGCGCGCCCAGGTTCACCAGCCGCGGCGTGATAAGAAACAGGCGCTCGATCCGCTGATCGCGCTTCTCACGCGTCTTGAACAGGTTGCCGATCAACGGAATGTCGCCCAATAGCGGTATCTTGTAGAGGTTCTCCGTGTTCTGGTCGACGGTCATGCCGCCCAGCAACAGGCTCTCGCCCGCCACCACCATGGCCTGCGTCGCCACCGTGGACCGCTCGACGATCGGGATCTGCTCCACGGCATCGGTGCTGATGTTGCCGTCCTCGATGTTCACCAGCAGGCGGACGCGCGTCTGGTCATGGTCGCGGAACACGTGCGGGTTGACGCGCAGGATAGTGCCCGCCGTCACGTTGAACAGATCGACCTGCGCCACTCCGCCGACCCGGACATAGAAGGTCCGCGTCCGGTCGAACACCGCTTCCACGTTGGAAAGCGTCAGGATCTGCGGCCGCGTGACCACGCGGGCGACGCCGCGCTGCTCCAGCGCCTGGATGCGACCCAGAAACTCGCGGTCGTTGCCGATGATGGTGGAAATGGTGCCGCCCAGCGCCGACTGGGTGATGGCGGTGGTGTTGTCGCGCCGGGTAGACCCCGGAATGGGGTTCAGCGCCAGGTCGTTGGTGGTGCCGTCGCCGAACAGGAAGCCGAAACCGCCCGATCCGAAGCGCCAGTTGATGCCCAGCCGGCGGGCCTTGACGGTGTTGATGTCGATGATCGTGGCTTCCACCTCGATCACCTGCGGCTCGACGTCCAGCGCGCGGACCAGCGAGTCATAGGCGGCCATGCGTTCCGGCACGTCGCGCACGATCACCGCATTCAGATACGGATTGGGTTCGATCCGGACGATGTCCGTCGTCAGGGGAACGGCCGTGGCCTCGCCGCCGCCACCGAGGCCCAGTATGTCCGACTGGCCCGGGAACACACCCGGTGACGGCGAACCGAAGGTCGGCGTCTGCTCGATGCCTGGGATTATCGCGTCGAGCCCCGTGCCCTTGAGGCGCGGCTGGCTCTGGCGGACCAGGCGGGCACCCATCTGCGGCGTGCCGGACGTGCCGCCTAGCGCGCTGCCGCCCGGCCGCTGGTCCAGCACCAGGTTCTGGAGAATGGTGGCGAGCCCCGGCACGCGAAGCTCGCGTCCACCCGCTACCGTTACCGTATCCTCGGCGCGGGCGTAGCGGAGATAGAAGACACGGAACTCCAGGGGCGTGGGCGCCGGCGGCGCCACCTGTCCGACGGCGCCGTAGGACGGACCGGGCGCGCCGTTGCCGGCCACGCCGCCACCCGATCCGCCCTGCGCGAGCGCGGTCACCTGCTCCACGAAACGCGGCGTGCCACTGGCGACCAGGTTGCCGTCGGCGGCGATGCGCAGATAGTTGCGCCTATCCGTCAGCTTCTGCGACGAAGCGACGCGAACCGCCCGCTGCGCCGCGGCCTGTCCGACCGGCAGCGTCACCACCTGAAGCTCGTTGGACGCGTAGACGTACAGCGCCGCGCCGTCGTCGTAGCTGACGAGGTTGAACGCGCGCGCCACGTCGCCGTAGATTTTGTTTACCGTGCCGCGGAAGAAGCCGTTCACCGTGCCTGTCAGGTTGGAACTCGGCACAACGGGCCGGCCGACGCGTCCGAACAGGTCGCGCAGGAACGCGGAAATCGGCTGATCGCGCGCCGTGATCGCGACCTCGCCCGGACCGGCGGCCCGCGGCGCCGCCGAAGCCGCCGCCTGGACCGCGGTGGGCACCAGCTGCACCGCACCGGCGGGCCTTTGCGCCGTGGCGCCCTGTGCCAGCACCAGCGCGCCGATCCCGCCTGAAAGCGTGAGCCCCGCCGCCGCCTGAAGCACCCCGTACCGTTCCAAACGCATGTACCCTGCCCCCAAGATGGTCACTCCGCTGCCGCTTGCTCGTCCGCCGGCCCCTGAGCGATGCTGGTCGCAGGCAGCCCGATCTGCCCCACGACCTCCAGCCGCGTCATTGGCGAAAGTTCGTTAAAGGCCAGCACCGGCAGGTCAAAAAGATCCGGCTCGATCAGCCGGCGAACCGAGCGCCGCACCTCGAAGCTGGTCACCAGGGCGTTGGCGCGCGTGTCCGAGGCGGTCTGTGCGATCGCCTGCACAAGGCCGCGCGCCACGTCGGGCTGGATCGCCAGCCGCTCGCCTCCGTCCACCATGCGGACGGAGTCGCCGATCATCTTTTCCAGTTCGGGCGTGACCACCAGCGCACGCACCTCGCCCTCGGGTGCCGCCTGATCAAGAAGATAGCTCTTGAGCGAGATGCGCGTCATGTCCGCGAGACGCGGCGTTTCCCGCTCCTGCGCCGCGGCGGCCGTCAGGCCCTCCAGCACGTCGCGCATGTTGCGGATCGGCACCTCCTCCTCGGCCAGGCGGCGCAACACCTCTGCGATGCGGGCAGCGGGCACGGCGCGTACCGCTTCCTTCACGACCTCCGGATAGTCCTCCCCCACCCGGTTGAGGAGCGTCACGGCTTCCTGCACGCCAAGGAAGCGCGGCAGATGGCGCCGGATCACCGCCTCCACGTCTGCGATCAACCGATCGACCCCGTCGCGCTCGCCGTGCGCGACCGGCAGCTCGTAGGCGAGTAACTGCCAGGCTGCGCGCTCGTCCGGCGCCAGGAAATGCACCGCCAGCCGCGGCAACGGCACGCCGCTGCGATATTGCAGCCGCTCCAGCATGGCGGCCAGTCCCGCCTCCATGGCACGCGCGCCCTCGGCGGACGGTGGGGGACCGGACAGCTGGAGGAGCAGCGGTACCACTGGCTTCGGCGCGGCGGGTTCCGCGGTCAGTACGGCCGGTGCCGGCGCTTCCCGCCCGCGCGACAGCACGCGGCGCAGCGGTCCCGAATGGCGCACCAGATGGGGCGACAGCCGCGGGTGCGTCCACGCGCCCGTCAGAAGCAGCGCGAATCCCAGCGTCAAAAACACCACAACGGGGAACCCGGGAACCAGCGCCGCCAGGAAGCAGATCGCGCCGACGAACAGGAGGACGCGCGGGTTGGCCGACAGCTGGCGATGGATCGCCTGGCCCAAATTGCCGTCGGTCTCCTCGTCGGTGGAGCGGGTGACCATCAAGCCTGCCGCCATGGCGCCCAGAAGCGCGGGTATCTGCGCCACCAGACCCTCGCCGATGGTGAGGATGGAATATTTGTGCGTGGCCGCGGCCACGTCCATGCCCTGCTGCATCACGCCCACCACCAGGCCGCCCAGTAGGTTCACGACCACGATCACGATGGAGGCGATGGCGTCGCCCTTCACGAACTTCATGGCACCGTCCAGGCTGCCGTGCAGCTTGGATTCCAGTTCCAGCACCCGGCGCCGGCGGCGCGCCTCGTCCTTGTCGATCAGGCCGGATCGCAGGTCGCTGTCGATCGACAGCTGCTTGCCGGGCATCGAATCCAGGCTGAACCGGGCCGCAACCTCCGCCACGCGCTCGGCGCCCTTGGCGATCACGATGAACTGCACCACCGTGATGATAAGAAAGACCACAAGGCCGATCACGATGTTGCCGGCGGCCACAACCTCGCCGAACGTCTGGATGATGTCGCCCGCGTGACCCGTGGACAGGATCATGCGCGTGGTGGCGATGGAAAGCCCCAGGCGGAACAACGTGGACACCAGCAGCACGGACGGAAAGGCGGAAAAGTCCAGCGGCCCGCGAATATACAGGGTGGTCAGCATCAGCATGACACCGAACGTGATGTTGATGCCCACCAGCACGTCGATCAGCAACGTCGGCAGCGGCAGGATCATCAGCGCGACGATCGCCACCAGCCCGATGACCAGCGCCAAGTCGGCCAAGCGGGCGCCGATGGTGGCGCGCGGGCCGGGATCGCCCGTCGCGAGGTACCGCTGAACGCTCACGGCCTCAGCGTCCCACGCCCAGGCCGGTCGCCGCACGCCGGGACATGTAGCCGCTCATTACTCGGCCCACATAGCCCTGCGTCTCTCGATAGCGCGGCACGCCGCGATAGCGGACCACGGCGCCCGGCCCCGCATTATAGGCGGCCACCACCAGCGGGACGTTGTTGCCGAACTGAGCCTGAAGCTTCTTGAGGTAGAGCGCGCCGGTGGTCACGGCCAGGACGGGATTGGTCAGCAGCTGCCCCGGATCACGAACGCCCAGGCTTCGCGCCGTGCCGGGCATCACCTGCATCAGACCAAGCGCGCCCTTGTTGCTGACTGCACGCGGATTGCCGGCGGACTCCGCTGTCATCATGGAGGCGAGGAGATGCGGGTCGATACGGTAGCGCTGACCAACGGCCGCGATCAGCGCGCCCGTGGGCGGCGCGTTGCTGCGGACGCTGGTCTGGCGGACCTGACGCACGGCGGCTGCCAGCCGGGCACGATAGCCCGGCATGCTGACCGACACCGGCTCGCTGGCGAACACGGGAGTGGAAACCGGCTGGGGCGTTTCGGCCACTGTCGGCGGGGTGGATGCGATCGCTGGCGCCGGGGTAGCTCCGCCGCACAGACGCGCCGCCTCGGCAAAGCGCGCTCCGATCGCGGCCCCGTTGCAGCGTGCCGCCGCCGCCGGACCGGCTCCCACGATCACCGCGCCGCAAATCGTCAGAAAGAAAAACCGCACAAGTACCGCTCCCATACCGATCCGCCGTTCGCCCGATAATGCGGCGAAACAGCGGGCATTAGATCGCGGGCCCGGCGACGACGAGGCGATTCGGCCTGCGAAAACCTTAGCGCCAAACGTTACCAACGAAAGACCATTAAACGGGTCGCCGTACAAAATGCCCGGCTCGCCGCGCCGAACGGGGTAGGCCGTGAGAATGACAGGCTAAGGCGAGTTGTTCCGGCTACCTTCCCTTTGTGTGGCAACAATGCTGATGTATGTCAGGGCTTGTCGAAGACGCAACAGGGTCCTGCGGTCGGCGAACCAGGAGTGACACGTCGCAGCGGGTCATTCGGCGGCTTGTGCAAGGCAAGAGCCGGCGGCAAATGCCCCCCGGCAACGGATGAGGTTGCGCGTGGCCGAGAAGAACGACGGCGGAGACAAGACGGAGAAGCCGACACCCAAGCGGCTGGCGGACGCGCGCAAGAAGGGCGACGTTCCGAAATCCAAGGACGTGACCGCTACAGCGACGCTTTTCGCCTGGCTGGTGGTGCTGATGTTCGGGGCTGGGTTCGCGGGATCGCGGCTGATCGCCTTGTTTGACCAGGGCTTCGGCATGCTCGGGACGCATGAGCCCTTTGCAGCGCAGGCCGGCGCGCTTGGCTGGAGCGCTGTATGGGCGCTGATCGCCATCTCGGCCCTGGCGCTGCTGCCCGCCGCCATTACCGGCCTCCTCAGTGAATTTCTTCAGTCGGGGGGGCTGTTCACCGCCGAGAAGATGAAGCCCAGCTTGGAGAAGATGAACCCTGTGGAAGGGTTCAAGCGCATGTTCAGCATGGACAATGTGGTGGAGGTCTTGAAGACCATAGCCAAGGCCGCCCTGATCGTGCTCATCATCTGGGTGGTGGTGCGCGGATCGCTGGCCGACATATTGAACGGCACTGGCCCCCTGCTGTCGCAGAGCGCCGACGATCATGGACGGTCGGCCGCAGCCGCCGTGCTTCAATCGTCGGGCGAGCTGGTGCGAACGGTGTTCCTGTGGACGCTAGGCGTCTTCCTGATGGTCGCCGTGCTGGACATGGCGTGGCAGAAGCGCAGCTTCATCAAGAAGATGCAGATGAGCCTTCGCGACATCCGCCAGGAGCACAAAGAGAATGAAGGCGACCCTCTAATTAAGTCGAACCGCCGGCAGATGCATGAGGAATGGGCCAACCAGAACGCAGTCGGCGCCGCGCGCGGCGCCAACGTGCTGGTCGTAAACCCCACGCACATCGCCATCGCGCTCGACTATGACGCGGAAACCTCGCCGGTGCCCGTCATGACGGCCAAGGGCGAGGGACCGCTGGCACAGGCCATGCGCCAGGCCGCCGAGGAAGCCGGCGTGCCGATCGTCCGCCACGTTCCCGTTGCCCGCAAGCTGTACGAGGACGCCGCCGTGGACGAGGTGATCCCGCGCGACATGTTCGAGGCGATCGCGCAGGTCATTCTCTGGGCGCAGAAGGTTCGCGACGGCAAGGTGCCGGCCGACCAAGCGATGGACCTGGGCGAGGCCATGGCCGAGCAGGAGCGAGGATAGGAACATGGACTCCACCATCGGCACGGCCGTTTCCGGCCTTGTGGGCATGCTGGTCGCGCTCGGCATCGTGCTGGGCCTGGCCTGGGTCTGCCTCAAGTTCCTGCGCAACTGGCAGGAACGCGGCATTGGCCGCCGGGAAGGCGAGCCCGAGCGGCAGCTGCGGTTCGTCCGCGCCCTGGCGGTCGGCCAGCGCGAGCGGTTGATGCTGGTGGAAGCGGAAGGCGAGCTGATGCTGATCGGCGTGGCCTCCGGCTCGGTGACGCTGCTTCGCAACTGGGGCGTGCCCGCCGGCGATGCGCCAACGGCACCCCTCCCCGGCGCGGTGGTTCAGCCTCCCTTTGGTGACGGACCCCGTCCTTCGTGAGCACGGCTCCCCTACGCGGCCGCCTCCGCGCGATCGAGCCCGCGGCGGCCACCCGTCAGACGCGCCTCCTGGCCGCGCTACAGAACCGGCGTGCGGGCGACCTGCACCTTACTGCCCAACTGGCGGGCGAACGGGACCGACTGGCCGCCGCCGCCTGGATCCGGTTCGATACGCCGGATGGGACGGTCTGGCTGGCGCCGCTGCTGGCGGACGGAAACATCGTCCGGCTGGCCGGCGCGAACCGGGTTCCGGATGCGGCGGCGGCGGCGGCCACCCTGGCGCCGATCGAGCCACTGGTGGCGGCGCTGGAGCGGGCACTCGGCCATCCCCTAGCACCCGTTGCGGTGGCCTCCCGGCCCGAGGCCGAACACTCCGGCGCGGCCGGTAGCGGGATGCTGATCCGCATTGATGCGGGGCCGCCCGCCGCGGCGACGCTGCACAGGGTGGTGGTGGCGCTGCCGGAAACCGCCACGCTGGCGCCGGAGGCCCTGCCCCATGCCGCGACCATTTGCCTGCCGTCGACCCGTGCGGTGGTTCCCGTACGGCTGGTAGGGCCGTCAGTCGAGGCTGCCCGTATCGAGACAATATCGCCGGGCGACCTGTTGCTGCTTGGAACCGGACCGCTCCTGGCCCAAACGTCGATGCAGGGCGCATCGACTCGCCGTTGCGAGATCGATTTGAAAAGGGGATCGCTGACCGTGCAAGAAGTAGCGGACGCGAACAACGCGACGCGGGACGAGCCGACGTCCGCCGCACGAACCGCAGCCGGCCTGCGCGTAGCCACCGTGGTCGAGATCGACGGCGGCACCATGAGCGCGGACGAGGCAACCGTGCTGGCACCCGGCAGCGTCCTTTCGCTGCCCACCGGAAGCGGCGGCACGCTGGCGGTTCGTGTCACTGCCGGCGGACAGCTGGTCGGCGATGGCGAGCTGGTGGCGCTGGGACAGGGTTTCGGTGTGCTGTTCACCAGCATCGCGCTTTCGGCCACGCCGCTCGCGGCGCCAACCGCGGAACCGCGGGTGCCGCATGTGGGAGAGCAGCCGGTCGGGTCCGCCTGATGGACCTGTCCAGCTTCACGCCCGGCTCCGCGCTGGTGGTCGTGATCGCGCTGGCGATCGCGCCCTTCTTCGCGGTGATGGTGACGTCTTTCACCAAGATCGTCGTGACCTTGAGCCTTCTTCGCAATGCGCTGGGACTGCAGCAGGTGCCGCCGAACATCGTGCTGAACGGCCTGTCGCTCATTCTGACGCTGTATGTGATGTTCCCGGTCGGCCAGCAGATCCAGGCCGCCGTCGCCGAGCGTCAGCAGGTGGCGGCCCAGGCGCCGTCCATCGGCGGAGCGCTCGGCTCCACCGGATCGATGCTGACCACGATCGACGCCGGCAAGGAACCGCTCCGCAACTTCCTGCTCAAGCACTCGGACGCGACGGAGCGCGGCTTCTTCCTCAAGACCGCACAGCGCGTCGCCGATCCCAACCGCGCCACCGAGATGACCGACCGCGACCTGATCGTCGTGATCCCGTCCTTCGTGGTGCGCGAGCTCAGCCTGGCGTTCCAGATCGGCTTCCTGATCTTCCTGCCGTTCCTAGTGATCGACCTCGTCATCTCGAACATCCTGCTGGCCATGGGCATGATGATGCTGTCGCCGACCACCATATCCCTGCCGTTCAAGCTGCTGCTGTTCGTGCTGGTGGACGGCTGGGTGAAGCTGGCCCACGGCCTTGTGCTGAGCTACGTCTGATGCAGGGCGGCTTTGTCAGCCTCACCAACGACGCGCTCTGGCTGGTGCTGATCCTGTCGGCACCGCCCATCATTGTCGCGTCCGTCACCGGTCTGCTGGTGGCGGTGATCCAGGCGGCGACGCAGATCCAGGAACAGACGCTTCAGTACACGGTCAAGTTCTTCGCCATCGTGCTGACCCTGTTCGTCACCGCGTCGCTGCTGGCGTCCTCGCTCTACCGCTACAGCGACCGCATCTTCACCGAGTTTCCGGCGATGATCCGTCGCTGATGACCCGACGCACGTGACGGGACCGGCATGAACGGCTGGGCCGACCAAGTGCTGCTCTTGGGCGTTGCCACCGCGCGGGTGGCGGCGACCTTCATGCTGCTGCCGATGTTCTCCTCGGAAACGGTGCCCGCGCTCGTCCGCAATTCCATCTTCGTGGCACTGGGCGCGGTCAGCATCGTGCTCCAGCCGCCGCTCGCCATCTCGATGCTGGCACCCACAGATTGGGCCACCATCCTCCTGAAAGAGGTGTTCGTGGGTCTGATGATCGGCTTCTTCTTCGGCTCGGTTCTCTGGGCGCTGGAGGCGGCGGGCCAGATCATCGACACAAAGGTCGGCGCCACGCTGGCGCAGGTGGTGGATCCGCTGTCCGGCCACCAGACGTCGCTCAATGGAGCGCTGCTCGGACGGCTTGCCAGCCTGGTCTTCATCTCAATGGGCGGGCTGTCGCTGCTGCTGCGCGTGGTGATGGAAAGCTATGCGTTGTGGCCGATCGCATCGCCCATGCCCCAGCTCGACCCGCGCGGGCTGGACCTGGTGACGGGCGAGTTCGGACGGCTGATGGTGCTGGCCACCCTGTTCGCGGCGCCCGTCCTTACGGTCCTTTTCCTAATCGACATGGGGCTGGGCCTCATGAACCGGTTCGCCCAGCAACTGAACGTGTTCACCCTGTCGCTCTCGATCAAGAGCTATGCGGCCACCTTCCTGATCCTGCTCCTGGTCGGCAGCTATGTAGGTGCCGTAGTACGGGACATCGCCGCGCGACCCGGCGTGCTGATCGCCATCCTGAAAAGCCTCGGCAGCCCGTGAGCGACGGCCCGCTCAGCGAGGAGGAGCGGCTGGCCGCCATCGCCGAACTCTTGCGCCGCGCGGACGCGCTGCCCGGCGCGGCGCCCGCCGTGGCGCTGGGCGAGCACATGGTGGAGGCGGCGCGCGTCCCCAGGCGCCACCGGGACGCGCTGCTGCGGCTGACGCCCATGGAGCTGACCTGCATCCGCTTCCTGGGCTGGGGCCGCTCCAACGGCGACATCGCGACCCTGCTCATCATCAGCGAGAACACAGTACGCGTCCACCTGAGCAACGTCGCGCGCAAGCTGGAGCTGGACGGGATGCGCGAACTGGCGGCGCTGGCAGGCCTGCTCTTCTACCCGTCCGAATAGGGGGCCGACCGACGCCCACTCGTCAGTCGATATAGCCCCGCTTGCGACAGAGCGACGTCATCTGCTGCACGCGGCCGTCGCCCGCGCCATATTGACTCCGCAACATCGGCAGGCTGCTGATGCAATGCTGCCGGGCGTTCGCCGATGCCCGCGCATCGCTCATGCGCGCCGATCCGCCGTTGCGCCGCGCCTGCGCGCGGATGGACGCCTCCATCGGCATGGAGCTGGCCCAGGTGCCGGGATTGACGTTGCCGGTATAGTCTTGAGCGTCCGCCGGTCCGGCGGCGATGGCGGCGGCGGCGACGATCGCCGCGACCAGAATGGTCTGCATCATGCCCGTTCTCCTCCGCCTCGCGCGCGATCGAGCCGTCATGGCGCACCTCCGCGACGAGGCTCGACCGGCTTCCGATCCGCCCGTGTCAGCGCCATGATCGTCACCGGCCGCCCGAACAGCGCCCCCTCGCCTTCACCGCGAAAGCCCAACCGCGTCAGGATCGCCTGCGCCGACCGGTTCGCGGGGTCGAAGGCGCTGACCACCTCCGTCCGGCGGAGCCCGTCGAACGCATAGTCGATCAGCGTCCGCGAGACCTCATCGGCGACGCCGCCGCGCCAGCTATCAGGACGAAGCCTACCCCCGAACTCCAACCGCGCCGGCTCGGGATCGAATGGCGCCAGCGAGAAGAGCCCGATCAGCGCCGCCGAGCCGTGCCGGCGCACGCCGAACGTCCCCATGCCCGCTTCGCGCAGCGGCTCGTTCCACTGGACGAAGATCGCCGCCTTCGGCCCCGTGTCGGGTATGCCGTCGACCAGCATCCGCGTTACGCGCCGGTCGCCATGGAGCGCCGCGATCTCCGCCAGATCGGCCATGCCGATCGGGCGAAGCTCCAGCCGACGGCTGGTCAGAACGGGCGCCGAACCACTCACCTCATCCCCCGCTAATCGAAACGACTAGGGCAGCTAATCGAAAAGCTGAGTGTGCTGCAACCGGACCGCTGCCAAAACGTCTTCATCGGGTCGGTGCCCGAAGCGTAATTCTCATCCCCTCGAAAGGAGATCGCAATGTCCGGCAGCTTCAACCCCATCAATCTGGTTTCCACCGTCGCGCTCACCGCTGTTACCGGCGGCGGTAGCCTCTACGCCCAGCTGGCCATGCAGGTCGTGTCGAGCATGGGTTCGGAGGTTCTCAGCCGCATCAGCGACCTGACGGGTCAGGGTCAGGGCGGCTTCGAGGACGCAATCTCGGGCCTCAGCAGCTTCTCCGGCGCGGGGCAGCAGACCGATCCATTCCAGGCGATCGAGAATCTGGGCCAAGCAACCGGTGCGTCACCCAGCGATATCGGTCAGGCGCAGCGGGATGCCGATGAGACGATCAACGATGTCGTCCGTCAGTGCCTCGACCAGTCTCGAGAGGCGCAGGAATCGTCTGGTACCGGCAGCTCACGCGGCAAGGGCTGGCTGCGCGCCATGGCCGAGGCGCTTGGTCAGAAGCTCGATCAGGCAGCTCATGAGATGCAGGATCTTGCCGACAAGATCAACAAGAAGGACCCCAGCACCTCGGTGGACTTCCAAGTTTCGTCGCAGGAGTTCAACAATCTGATGAACGCCACGACGACCGCGATCAAGTCGATCGGCGAGGGCATGTCGAACGCCGCTCGCAAGCAGTAACGGCTCGACGCGAACGATACACGGCTTGGAGGGGGAGCATCGCTCTCCCTCCTTGTCCGTTAGTGGCCTGCTTCATATCTCCAGCCTGAAACAATGGAGGACGAGATGACCAGAACGTCAGCAATCGTCGCAGTTGGAGCCTTCCTGCTCGCTTCTCCTGCCGCCGCGCAATATTCCGAAATCGGTGGGGCGAATTTAGACGCCGCCGGCTCCATAGCTGGTACGGCTGCCATGGGCTCCTACCTGGATAACGACAACAGCGGCCGCTCTCCACGGACCTCGCAGCGCGCACGTGCCGCTCGAGCAGCCGCCACTTGCGCAAACCTGCCTCGCGTGCGCGCCCGTCTTGGGGCGGCCAACCCCAATGTTCAGGGATTGGCGCGAGCTTGCCGTCAGGCAGGCTTCTGACGAACTTCTGGCAAGTCATGCGCGACATCGTCTCGTGTGGCTTGCCGGCTTGTATTTGCTTGCGGCGGTCGAACCGGATCGCCGCCCCGTAGTCGGACCGCGGCACTGCCTTCCGACGTGACGAGGAATGCACTTAGCCGGGAGAAACCGTCATGAGTATCACCGCTTCCGCCAATGTCGGTGCGGCTGCCGTCCGCTTGAACCTCTCGTCTTCCCGGGAGGATCATGAGGCCCGACTGGAGCAGAGCTGCTTCGATATGGCCGACTCGTCGCTGAAGGCCAAGGCTCAGGTAAATCGGGTCGATCTGCCAACCGCCGGCGGAAATATCCTGGACACTCCAACGATCGCCGACAGGCTTCGTGAACAGCTTGGCGCTCTCGATCGGTTCAAGCAGTGACGACACCCGCTATGGATCGGTCAGAACGATAGGGAGTGGGCAAGGCAATCCTTGCCCATTCTTTTTCGTGTCCGAAATCGAAGGGCTGAATACTGAAGCTGGAGCCATGAAGACGCCGCTTGTGACCATGGGAGCTCGAATTGTCTTCACGGCGCTGGTCGCCGTTACGAGTGCGTCCGCACAGGACCTTCCCACCTCCCAGATGGCCGACCACGCACAGGTGATGCGGCAGGACACTTTGACCCGTTCGCTGCTCCGCCCGGATCGGGCAGGGTCGCGGCGGCCGACCGCCCGACAGACGGCCCTCTGCGCGTCCAAGTGGAATTATCGGGCTCGGTACGGCGCCGACAATCCGTCCGTCCGCAAGCTGTACGGCCTCTGCCGCGGCGTCGGCCTCTGATCGGGCGTCCCGGCTAATCGCAACGACTATGGCGAAAGGTTGGCGCATGCATGATCTAGGGTCGGACGGCGGGTTCCGCCGGGTCAGGAACATCGAATCATGAACGCCATCGACCGCCTTTCCTCGCCTCCCATCGCCGCTGCCGGTGGCACGTCGGGCGCGCCGCTTAGCGCAGCTGACATGGCGCGGCAGACGGTTGGCGAGATCGGCCACCGCGTGCTCGCCTGGGTGGGCGCCAGCCAGCCCGCTGGGCAGGGCGGCGGCGATACGGGGTCGGCCGTGTGGAGCCGCTCGGTCGGCACCAGCGACTTCCGCCCCGATGCGGGCGAGCTCGACCGGCGTGGCGATGTCTATGGCCTGCGTGATCTCGCCGCCGGCATCTCCGATCGGATGGGCGGCACGCCGACGCAGGAGGGCGAGCTTCGCCGCGCGCTGGAGGATTTCACCCGCGCGTCCGTGGTCCAAGTGGCCGGCCTGGCCGGCGGTGATGCGGGCCGGCAGGTGGAAGGATTGCATCAGGCCCTGGATGCGGCAGGCGACACGCACCTGAACAGTGCAGGTGGTGTTGATGGCGTGATCCTCCGGCTGGAGGCTGCAACCCGTCAGTTGAACGTCTAGACACACCTGACCGGGAACCACGCGCCGTTTCGCGCGTGGAACGTCCGTGACGGAGCGCACCGCTCCCATGACGGAGAAAGCCGATGCGCCGCCACTCGATCCTGTTTCTTTCCCTGATGCTCGCCACGCCCGCCGCCGCACAGGTGCGCGGCGCCTCCATCGTGTCAGCGGGCAGCGAACAGGCCCTTCGCTGGGGCAAGGCGCTGGTTACCCGTCCGTTCGGCGCGGACCTCGTCGATCGACTGACCATCGCCGACACGGAGCGTCGACGCAACCGCATCATTCTGCTGTTGCGCGGCGATACCGGCGGCACCTGCCCCACGCGCTATGTGCTGGCCACGCGCGACGGCGCTGGCGCACCGCACCTGTCGGAGGCTTTCGGCACCTGTAGCAGCGCCGCCAGCATGCGGATCGTCGGCGGCGTCCCCGAGATCGCAATGCCCGCGACCGCCTCCGGCGGGCCACAGGTACGCTTTCGCTACGCCGACGGACGCATCACCCTGCTGGACGCCCGGCCTGCGGCTGGCCAGGGCGTGGTCGCCGGCTATGGCCCGCGTTCGGCGGCTGATTGCCGGACGGCCGGGAGCGCGGATGCCGCCACGCAGCAGTCCGTCATGGCCGACTTCGAACGCACCTACCCCGCAGCCTATCGGCGCTCGGGCGACCTGAAACGTACGGAGATCACGCCGCAGGAACTCCGCAACACGGTGGTGAGCCTGGCGTGTCTCGCGACTTGGCCGGGCGCGGAGGATGTGGTGCCGCGGACCGCCACCCCGCTCTTCGCCAGCAAGCGTTATGGTCCGGCGGCCTTCGCCGCGCTTGATGCGGCGGCGCAGGATCCCATGTCCGACGCCAACCTCCGAGCATCCGTGCGTGCCTTTTCCGCGGAAATGCTGTTCCGCGTGGATCGCCGCGAGCCCCTCTAATCGTTCCGACTATCGCCCGGGTGGTTACATGGGCGCAGGCTGGACCCAGCTGAGAAAAGGGTCCGGACAATGGTCTCCCAAGTTGCAGCCTCCCGTTCCATCGGCATCCAGGCCGATCGCACGACGCCGCCATCGGCCGAACCGTCGCGCTACGCCGCCGACTGGCGCACACCGACAGCGCCCGTTGCGACGCCACAGGTCCCGCCGACTCCGGCGCGCTCAGCGCCGGATATTGCCCGTGCGCAGGAGAATGCGCTGCTGGCGGCGGACGTCTACAATGATCGGGCGGCGCCGCCCACCGGGTTCCGTGTGGCGGATCAGGGCGACCTTGACAGGCTCAACCTGACCCCGTCCATGCTGGAACAGCCCGGTTCCAGCTTCCGCGCACGCGTCTACGTGACTGGCGAGGGCGCGGACGAGCGTTATGTGGTGGCGTTCCGCGGCTCGCAAACGGGCGAGGACTGGCTCAACAATTTCCAGCAGGGAACGGGTCTCGACTCCGAAAGCTACAACAAGGCGCTGGCGATCGGGCAGCGGTTGTCCCGCTCGGATGCGCCGGTCGTGCTGACGGGCCATTCCCTGGGCGGAGGCTTGGCTTCGGCGGCCGCCGTCGCGTCCGGGCGCCCAGCCGACACGTTCAACGCCGCCGGCCTCCACGGGGACACGATCGCGGACGCGAGCCGGATCGCGTCCGCGGCCACCCGCACGCCCGGCACGGTGGAGGCCTTCCACGTGCCGGGCGAGGCGCTGACAGCGGCGCAGCGCGGCACGGACGGTTGGCTGTGGGGCCGGGCGGACCTGCCGAACGCCTATGGCGCATCGCACGAGCTGCCGGATGCGGTTCCGGAGGGCAAGAACTGGCTGGACCGGCACAATCCGCTCGACCGTCACATGATCGAATGGGTTCTGGCGGGCGCCGCCGCGCTTCGCTGACGGATTGACGCGGCCGTGCCATGCACCGAAGGTCGCACGGTGTGCGTACGCTCCTGCCCCTGCTGGCCCTGACCATGGCCCCTGGCTGCTCCGGTACGGCCCTGTCCGACTGCTTCGCGCCCGGCACGGTGCTTCCCACCCGCGGCGACGTGTCGCGTGACCCGCGGCTCGGCCAGTCGGCCCGTGATCTGGCGGCGGCGCTGCTCGACGGAAACCTGACGGAAGCCCGGCGCTTGCTGGACGGCGATCCGGCGCTCGCACGCGTTCGCGTCGGCGAGGCGTACGACATGGTGGTGGTGGCGATTGCCAGCTGCCGCCACGAGGCGGTGGAGCTGGTGCTGGCCAAGGGCGCACCGGCGGACGGCGCGCGGCCGGGCGCCCCGCTGATCGTGGCGCTACGCGCCGACGAGCCCTGGTACGCCGAACGGCTGCTGGCGGCCGGCGCCTCCCCCAATCCGCCGGGCGACCCGCTGGGTCCCATGACCACGGCCATCGCGCTCGGCTCGGCCGGCGGCGTGCGGCTGCTGCTCGATCGCGGGGCGGACATCAACGCGCACGAGCGCACGGGCAACACGGCGCTGCTCACCGCGCTCGACATGGACCAGTTCGCCGCGGCCGAATTGCTGCTGGCGCGCGGCGCCGACGCCTGGGCGATCGACACGGGCGGCGGCAACCTGGGCAGCGCCGTGACGCGTCCCATGGTGTCGACCGACCCGGCACAGGCTGCCGCGCGGGACCGGCTGGCCGCGCGCCTGTCCTCGATCGGATGGCCCGCGCCCGTCCCGACCGCCGCGCAGGTAAAGGCGCTTGCGCTCGAAGGCGCCTGGCCGCCCAGGGGCGCAAGCGGCGCACGCCCGGTGCCGGATCAGGTCCTGGGTATCATGCGGACCAACGCCGCCGCAGCCGCGATCCGATAGCCGCCCGATAGTCGAAACGAGTAGGGCCACCGCCGCCCCGTCCTGCGATAAACACCTGCGCGCTTCGGTCACCGAAGCGTCGGAGGGACGGATGATGGACTCGGGGGATCGGTCGTGAGAGCCACGCGGGCGCTTGCCGCCGTCACGGCAATGGCGATCGTCGTCGCCTGCAACAAGGGCGGCGAGGTACGAGCCACGGCTTCCGACGCCTCGCTCTTCCGCCCGGCGCCGACCGCCCCACCGCCGCTCGCGCCCGGACGGCCTTGAGCGGGCGAGACGCGGCTATCCTTATCCCGGCACTGCGGCGTCCGGGTGCAGCACGCCCTCCGTCCGCAGATCGTCCCAGAACGCCGCCGGAATCTTGGCCCGCAACGCGGCGTGGTCGGCCAGAATGTGGCTGGGGCTGGCCGTTCCCACGATCAGCGCGGACGCCACGTCCGGCGCCTTGCTGAACTGGAGCGCCGCCGCGACCAGGTCCACGCCGTGCCGCGCCGCGACGGAGCGCAGCGTCGCCAAGCGCTCGCGCTTGTCGGACGGGATCAGCGTGTTCTCCTCGCCGTAATTGTACCGCGGCTCGCCGCCCAGGAAGCCCGCGTTCAGCGCCGATCCCACCACGAAGCTGACGCCTGCCTCGCGGGCCCTAGGGAACACCTGCTCGACCGCATTGGCGTGGTCGACCAGCGAATACTGGCTGGCCAGCAGGTGCACGTCGCTGCTGGCCGTTTCCAGGCAGCGCAGGATCGGCTGCGGGCAGTTCACGCCCATGCCCCAGCCGTCGATCACACCTTCCTCGCGCAGCCGGGTCAACGCCGGGAACGCGCCCTTCTCGGCCACGGGCCACAGCGTCTCCCAACTGTCGGGCAGGTACTTGTTGTCGGGCGACAGGTCATGGACGAACACCATGTCCAGCCGGTCCAGGCCCAAACGCTGAAGGCTGTCCTCGATCGACCGCAGCACCCCGTCGGCCGTATAGTCGAAGTGCGGTGTGTTGGGCGAGTTGCCGAACGGGAAGTACCTGGCCGCATCGTTGTCGCGGCCAGCGCGCATCAGCTTGCCCACCTTGGAGGAGATCACGAACTCGCCGCGCGGCTTCCGGGCCAGGAACCGCCCGAACCGCCGCTCCGCCAGTCCCAGCCCGTACCAGGGCGACACGTCGAAATAACGGACGCCCGCGTCCCAGGCGGCGGCCAGCGTCGCCTCAGCCTGCTCGTCGGTGGCGAACTGGAACTCGTTCCCGATCGCGACTCCGCCCAGGCCGAAATCATGCGGGGGACGGTAGCGGGTCGTCGTCATGCTGAACCTTTCGAGGCGTGCGGGCGCACAACCCCGAAAGGTCCGGGAATATCCGCCGGCCGCGCCGTCAGCGCGCGGCGGTCGCCATTCGCACGCCGATGCGGAATTGTCGGCCCAGCAGGTCCGAATAGGTCGGATTGGCCGCCAGGCCAGTCTCCGGCAACAACAGCGGATCGCGGTTGAACAGGTTGGTCACGTTGAAGAAGACCTGTGCTTCCGCCCCGCCCATGTCGATCTTCTGCGTGAAGTTCAGGTCGGCGTAGAACACCCCGGATACGCGGTTCACGTCATAAGTGAAGAAGTTCGGATCGTTGGCGGGACAAGCGGTGGAACATTCGATGCCGTTGGCGACGTACTTGCCGGCGCTCACGCCGCGACCCACGGCGGTGATCGAGAAGTCCGGCGTGTCGTAGCTCAGATTGGCGCGGAAGATCCACTTGGGCGTGGATGCCTGTCCACCATTCACGCCCACCGAGTTCAGCACCACCGTGCCGGGAACGCCGCTATCGAACAGGTTCTTGATATAGCGGGTGGCGATGCCGCGTATGGTCAGTTCACCCTCACCGCCGTTGAACACCTTCTCCAGCGGCAGGCGATAGGTCATGTCGAAATCGACGCCGCGGACCTTCTGGCTGGCGGCGTTGAACGGCTGGTTGCGGATGATCAGATAAGGTTGCGCCGGGTTCGGTGACCGAGCTTGGTCGACGGTGATCGCGTCGCAGAACGCCTGCTGCTGCTGGAAGCAGAGGTTGACGATCTGGGCGGCACTGAACGTGCTGATGCCGTTCTTCAGGTTGATGTCGAAATAGTCGACCGACAGGTTGAAGCCTGGCAGGAAGCTCGGCGAGAGGACACCGCCGACGTTCCACTGGTTGGCCCGCTCCTCCTGCAGGTTCGGGTTGCCCGTGTTGAAGCCGGAGTAGCTGTAGGACGCCACCGGCGCCACGCCGGGCGCTACGAAGGAGGGGCTGCTGCCGGGAAAGCCCGGATTCGTGACCGCGTCGCTGTTGGCCGTGCCCGCCTGGAACAGCTCGTTCAGGTTGGGCGCACGAATGTCGCGCGAGCGGGTGACGCGCAGGCGGAAATCGTCGATCGGCTGCCAGGTGGCGCCCGCCTTCCACGTGGTGACATAGCCTGCGGTGGAATAGTCGGTGGCACGTACCGCGCCGTTGAACTCCAGACCCAGGCCGAGCGGCACGACGGTTTCCAGATAGGCTTCCTTGACGTCGAACTTGCCGAAGCTGGGCAGGTAGTTGCCCACTGACCAGCGGTTGGTCGCCCCGGTGACGGCGCCGGCCCCGTTGCGGATCGGCACCGGCTGGAACTGCTCGGGTACGAAGCCCTTCACCTTCTCCTCGCGATATTCGCCGCCGACTGCGATGCTGACATCGCCTGCCCAAGTGGCAAAGGGCGTCGCCGAGAAGTTGGCGCCCGCGACGTACTGCTGAAGCGTCTGGTCGCGATAGGGCGCACCCAGCGCGTAGCCGAACACGGCCGGATTGGCGACGCCGATCCCCAGCCGGTTCAGCGCCACGCAGGCCGGATCGTTGTTGTTTGGGTCTGCATCGACGTTGATGCGGCACTGGATCGAGCCGGGCGCGTAGCCGCCCGTGTTGTTCGCGGGCGCAAACACGGCATCGGTGGCGTTGTTCATCCGCGCGATGTTCATGATATTACGAAGCTGCTCGCGCAGGTCAGCTCGACCATATTGGCCGTAGATGTTCCAGGTCGCGGTCTGGCCGAACAATTCCGTACGTCCCTCGGCGCCCAACGCGTAGCGTTGTACCTCGCGTCGGTTGTCCACGGCACGGAACGGCAGGTCGACAGCGGTTGTCGCAATGGTGACGTTGGTGATGCCAGTCAGGTTCTGCCGACCCAGCGTGTTGTAGAGGAACGCGTTGCACGTCTGCGGCACCGCCGCCACCGTCGCCGCCGCACCGCAACCGGTCGCGTTCAGCACGACGCCCGTGGACAGGTTTGGGCCGGCGTTGAAGAAGATGCGCTGGCGGTTGAACGACCCTTCGGCGAACAGTTCGATGCCGTCGGCCACCTCGTAGCTGGCACGGGCGAACACGCCGTAGCGGTCGTCCTCCGGATCCAGCCCGATCCGCCGACCGGAGTCGTTCACCTGCCACGAACCGCCCTGGGTCAGGGTAGGCGGCGCAGTGCCGGTGGCCGCCGGAAAGGTCAGCGCACCATATTGATACTGCTGCACCGCGCCGCCGTCGGTAAAGTACAGGCCGCGCAGCCGGTTGGCGGTGCCCCCAATCGAGTTGGTGATGAGGCCGCCCGGCGTCGAGTTGGCCGCGCCCACCTGGCGGCGCAACAGGTAGCGCGGCGTGGTGCTGGTGGTGGTCCAGTTCGGATCCTGGATGCGGACAAAGCCGCGCGCATTCCAATCGCGGTCGACCTCGAAGATGCCATCGCGGTGCGCGACCTCACCCGACACCAGCACGTGCCCACGTCCGTCGCCGCCGAAGGATAGGCCGCCGGCTACGCCCAGCGAATAGTTATAGCCGTCGCCTTCCTGGGTGATGCCGCTGTCCACCTGGACCTTCAGCCCCGTATACTTCTTGTCGAGCACGAAGTTGACCACGCCCGCCACAGCGTCCGACCCATAGGCGGATGACGCGCCGCCGGTGACCACCTCGACGCTTCGCACCAGCATCTGCGGAATGGTGTTGACGTCGACCAGGCCGGTGATGGTCGACGCGACCGACCGGCGACCGTCGAGCAGCACCAGCGTGCGCTCCGCATTCAGGTTGCGAAGGTTCAGCGCGTTGATGCCGGCCTGGCCGCTCGACAGGTTCAGCCGCGAGTTGGAGGGCCGCGTCGATCCAGCCAGCGAGGGCAGCTGGTTCACGAAATCGGCGATGTTGTTCGATGGGGAGCTGTTCTGGATGTCCGCCTGCGTCAGCACCGTCAGCGGGGTGGGCGCCTGAAAGCCGTCGCGCACAATGCGCGTGCCGGTGACGGTCACTTCCTCGCCGTCGCGGGTCTCGGTCGCCGGTTCGGGCGATTGCGCATCGGCGACGCTGGAGGCCGCCGGCTGGGACGGAAGCTCGGAAGGGGTAGGATTGGTTTGGGCCCCCGCGGAGGTCGCGGCCAGCGCAAGCGCCAGTGCGGCAAGGCTGCACATGCCCGGCACGGTCGTGCCAACCTGCCTGTACCGTCGCGAAACCGTCATCACTATCCCCCAAATCCCATCGGTCGGCGGTTCCAGCCGCCTCGCCTTACCTGCTGCCCGCGTCCGTTCTCTTCGACTCAAGTCGTGGCGCGCGCTTGCGGCGAAGCTGCGCGGCCACGCAGCAGAGCGTCAAGGCCGATCCGCTTTCTCAGGCTTTGCGAACCTATAGAAGGTGCTTATAGGCAACAGGCATAACCTTGGTCTATGGGACGCGGATCGCTTGCGATGCGACGCGTCCGTTCGCACCGCTAGCGTGACCATGATAGTCCGCAGCCATGGGGTCCTGCCTGTGCTCGACCGCCGTTCCTTTCTGGTTTCCGTCACCGCCGCCATGGGCATGCCGGCGCTCGGCCTGCCGTCCGGTTCCGTTCCGCGCCGGCAGCGCGTCCGCGGTCTGGACCACACGCTGGAGATCGTGGACGACGTGTTCGGCGTGCCGCACGTCCGCGCCCGCTCGATCCCCGACGCGTTCTTCGGCCAAGGCTATGTCGTGGCGCGCGACCGGCTGTTCCAGATCGACCTGGCGCACCGACGCGAACTCGGGCGGCTGGCGGAGGCGTTCGGCGTCGACTTCGCGAAGCACGATGCGGTCGCCCGGCTGTTCCACTATCGCGGGGACCTGGACGCCGAACTCCGACGCGTGCCGCCGCAGGTGCTGGCCTGCGCACGCGCCTATGTCGCGGGCGTCAATGCCCGCGTCGACGAGGTCGCGGCGGATCCGAGCCTTTTGCCGCTCGAATACGCCATTCTGGGCGTGTCGCCGCTCAGGTGGGACGTGCGCGACATGGTGCTGGCGCGCGGCGCGTCGATCGGCAACGCGGACGATGAGGTCCGCCGCGCGCGCCTGGCGGCCATGGGCCTGCTGGAATTAGACGCCGTGGTCGCACCTCTCCGTCCCGCGCACGTGCTGGCGGTGCCGGCCGGGCTGGATGCCGCCGCCGTGTCGGAGGCGGACCTGGGCGTGCTGCGCCTGGGCGGCCTTCCCTTCGGCCCCACCACGCCGACTGTCGAGCCGTCAGACCCCGGCAACCGCGCGGAGCGCGATCAGGCCGGCAGCAACGCCTGGACGGTGGCGCCGTCGCGGACGGCGACGGGCCGGCCCATCCTGGCCAACGATCCGCATCTGGGCATCGGCGGGTTCGGCCCGCGGCATGTGGCCCACCTGTCCGCGCCGGGGCTGGACGTGATCGGCGGCGGCGCGCCGGGGCTGCCCGGCATCATGCAGGGCCATACGGACCGTTTCGCCTTCGGGCGCACCAACTTCCACATCGACCAGGCGGACCTGTTCGTCCTGGAACTGCACCCCGACGATCCCGAGCGCTATCGCCACGGGTCGGGATGGAAGCGGTTCCGACGCGTGGACGTCGCCATCCCCGTCAAGGATGCCGCGCCCGAGACGGCGACCCTGCGCTATTCGGTGCAGGGGCCCGTCGTATCGCACAATCCCGCCCGCCGCCGCGCCACCGCGATCGCGACCGTGGGGATGCAGCCGGGCGGCGCGGGATCGTTCGCGATGATCGCCATCAACCTGGCGCGCGACTGGCAGTCGCTGAAGGATGCGTTCCGGCTTCACCCCTCGCCCACCAACTTCCACTATGCCGACACGGACGGCAACACGGGCTGGCAGGTGATCGGCTTCGCGCCGGTCCGCCGGCGCGGCGACGGGCTGATGCCGGTGTCGGGCGACGGCAGCCACGACTGGAAGGGCCTGCGCGACTTTCGCGACCTGCCCAGCGAGTACAATCCAGCCAAGGGCTGGTTCGCATCGGCCAATCAGAACAACCTGCCGCCCGACTGGCCGGTCGATCGCGTGCCGGCCTATTCCTTTCGCGACCCCTACCGCTTTCAACGGATCGAGGCGGTGCTGAAGGACCAGGCACGGCACAGCGTGGCGGATAGCTGGACGCTCCAGCACGACACGCTGTCCACGCCTGCGCGCCAACTGCTGCAGCTGTTGCCGCGCCGCGCCTCGCCCGCGGCGCGCCCGGCGGTGGCCATGCTGGACGGCTGGGACGGACGGCTGGACGCCGGCAGCGCGCCCGCCGCCCTTTTCGAGATCCTATGGCGCGACCTGTCCCGGCGGATGCTGGCCGCCATCGTGCCCGAGCGCGCGCGGTCGCTCGTGGACGAGATCGCGCCGTCGGTGCTGTTGGGTCTGCTGGCCGCGCCCGATCAGCGCCTGGGCCCCGACCCGACCGCCGCAAGGGATGCCATGGTGGAGGCCGCGCTCGTGACGGCCTGGGCGTCGGCGCAGGATCAACTGGGCGCCGATCCTGCCGCTTGGCGGTGGGACACGCTGCATCAGGTTCGTATCCGCCACCCGCTGTCCGCCATTCCCGCCATCGCCGCCGCCTTTCCGCCGATCGAGGGGAAGGGGTCGGGCGGCGACTCCTACACCGTCATGGCACGCTGGCTGGGCAAGGGTCCCGGCTGGCGCGCGGGTGGGGGCGCCAGCTACCTCCAAGTGATTGACGTAGGCGCCTGGGACAATTCGGTCATGCTGAACTTGCCGGGACAGTCCAATGACCCGCGCTCGGCTCATTATCGCGACGGGTACGACCCGTGGACCAGGGGAGAGGCACAGCCCATGCTCTTCAGTCGAACCGCCGTGGACGCCCGGGCGAACGCGCGTACCACCCTTGATCCCGGTGGTGGCAAATGAGGAACGGCCTGCTCCTGGCGCTCGCCGCACTTGCAGGCGGCGCGGACGCGCAACGGCAGGTGCCCCCAGCCGTCGATACGGTGATCCGCGGTGGAACCGTCTACACGGGCGCGGACGCGCCGCCCATTACGGGCGACGTGGAGATCGCGGGCGACCGGATCGTCTATGTCGGCCCGTCGCGCGGCACGCGCGCGGCGCGGGTCGTGGAGGCGCGGGGCAGGATCGTGGCGCCCGGCTTCATCGACGCGCACACCCATCCCGACACCTATATCCGTTCCACCGATGCGCGCGCGCGGCTGAACCTGCCGTGGCTGGCGCAGGGCGTGTCCACCATTGTCGGCGGCGTGGACGGCTACGGCACGCCCGACGTGGCCGGGGACGCGCGCCGCCTGACTGCCGCCCGCATCGGCACCAACTACGTCCCTTTCGTCGGCTTCGGCGCGATCCGCGAGCGCGTGCTGGGCCAAGCCGACCGCGCGCCCAGCCCCGCCGAACTCGCCGAGGAGAAGCGGCTGGCCGCCACCGCCATGTGCCACGGCGCGACCGGCCTCTCTACCGGCCTGTTCTACGCACCCCAGAGCTTCGCAAAGACCGACGAAGTGGTCGCCATCGCGACGGAGGTCGGGCGGCGCGGCGGCATGTACGACACGCACCAGCGCGACGAGTCCAACTACACGATCGGCCTTCTGGCCAGCACGCGGGAGGCGATCGAGATCGGCCGCCGTGCCGGCACGCCCGTGCACTTCGCACATCTGAAGGCGCTGGGCGTGGACGTGCAGGGTCAGGCGCCGGCGCTGATCCGCGTGATCGAGGCAGCCCGCATGCGCGGTCAGGACGTGACGGCGGACCAGTACCCGTGGCTCGCCTCGGGCTCCAGCGTGGACGCCTCGCTGGTCCCGCGCTGGGCGGTGGACGGCGGCTATCGCGCCATGATCGCGCGCTTCGACGATCCGGCGCAGCTGGCGCGCATCCGGCCCGAGATGGCGGAGAATTTGCGCCGCCGCGGCGGGCCGGAGTCGCTGCTCCTGACGTCGTCCGGCCAGCCCTGGACGGGCCGGACGCTCGGCCAGATGGCGGCGCAGTGGAAGCTGTCGCCCGTGGACGCCGCGATCCGCATCCTGCGCGTTCCCAATGCCAAGGGGGACAATCCCGCGGGCGTCAGCGTCGCCAGCTTCAACATGGCCGACCGCGACGTCGACCTCATCATGCGCCAGCGCTGGGTGGTGACCAGCTCCGACGGATCGGACGGCCATCCGCGCCAGTACGCCACCTTTCCGCGCAAGTACCAAGTCTATGTTCGGGAGCGGAAGGTGATCCCGCTCGGCGACTTCATCCGGCGCTCGACGGGCGCGACCGCCGACATGTACCGCATCGAGCGGCGCGGCTATCTGCGCCCGGGTTATCATGCCGACGTCGTCGTGTTCGATCCCGTCCGCTACGCGCCGCGCGCCGATTACGTGAACCCGCGCGTCCCAAGCGTCGGCGTGTCCGCATTGTTCGTGAACGGCCGGCTCGCGCTGTCGGACGGCAAGCCCACCGGCGAAGCCCCCGGCCGCGTCCTCCTCCGCCCCACCCCCGCCGGCTGCCCGGCGGCGTGAGAGCCGGGCGAAATCGATCCTCCCCCGTTAGGGGCAGGTGGCCGGCTTCAACCGGTCGGAGGGGGCGGACAGGTCGCCCTGGTCCGGGCGTGCTCCCCCTCCGTCACGCGTACCGCGTGCCACTCCCTTCAGCGGGTGGGAATGGTCGGACGCCCTCCCCTTTCTCTTGACCCACCTCTTTCTCGTGAGATGCCGATGATCCCCGGCCCCTACCTCCTCTATCTCGGCCATTCCGACGACCCGGTCGGCATCAAGACCTCGCGCGGGCTCGCGACTTTCCGGCGCGAGGACTGCGTGGGCGAGTGGCGGCATGACGATTGCCCGCTGACGCTCAACCTGCCGCTGATGGGTCCGGCCCAGGCCGCCGCCGCGGGCGCGCGGACGCTGGTGCTGGGCATCGCCAATGCCGGCGGTACGCTGGGCGAGGCGCTGGTGCGCGACGCGCTGGAGGCGATCGGCGCGGGCCTCAACATCGCGGCGGGCCTGCACCAGCGGCTGCGCGACGTGCCGGCGCTGGCCAGCGCCGCGCGGGAAGCCGGCGTGTCGCTGTTCGACGTTCGCGATCCGCCCGTCGACCTGCCGGTGGGCAACGGGCGGCTGCGCGCGGGCAACCGGCTGCTGACGGTCGGCACCGACTGTTCGGTGGGCAAGATGTACGCGACGCTGGCGCTCCGCGACGCGCTGCGCGCCCGCGGGGTGGCCGCCGACTTCCGGGCCACGGGCCAGACGGGCATCCTGATCGCCGGCGAGGGCGTGCCGCTCGACGCGGTGGTGGCCGACTTCATATCGGGCGCCATTGAGCAGCTGTCGCCCGCCCGCGACGACGATGGCTGGGACCTGATCGAGGGCCAGGGATCGCTCTTCCACCCCTCCTTTGCGGGCGTCTCCACGGGGCTGCTCCACGGGGCCCAGCCGCGCGCGCTGCTGCTCTGCCACGATCCGTCGCGCCCGCACGTCCGGGGCCTGCCCCATTACCGCCATCCGGGCTTGGCCGAGTGCCTAGACGCCAATATCCGGGTGGCACGGCTCACCAGCCCGGACGTGACCGGCATCGGCGTGGCGCTCAACACGGTTGCGCTGGCGGAGGACGCGGCGCGCCGCCTCTGCGCCGAGACCCAGGATGCGCTGGGCCTGCCCTGCACCGACCCCTATCGCTTCGGCGCCGATCCCATCGCCGACTGGATGCTCCAATGCTTCGAACCCTCCAGGCCGACCGCCGCAGCTTCGGCCTGAGGGCCCCTTTCCGCATCTCGCGCGGGGTGAAGACCCAGGCGGACGTGGTCGAGGTCGCGCTGACGCAGGACGGTGCCACCGGTCGCGGCGAAGGCGTACCCTATCCCCGCTACGGCGAGACGGTGGAGAGTTCGCTCGCGGCGATCGAGGCGGTGGCGCCCATGATCCGCGACGGCGCGTCGCGGGCGGAGGTCAACCGCGCCATGCCCGCCGGCGCCGCGCGCAACGCGGTGGACTGCGCGTTCTGGGACCTGGAGGCGCGGCTTGCGGGAAGGAGCGTCGCCGCGCTGGCCGGCCTGGCGGAGGCGGGTCCGATCGCGTCCGCCATCACCATCGGCATCGACGCGCCGGACGCCATGGCCGCGGTCGCCGCACGGTCCGCCGCCGTGCCGCTCCTCAAGATCAAGGTCACGCGCGACGACGCCGCCGAACAGATCGTCGCGGTCCGCGCCGCCGCGCCCGCGCCACGCCTCATCGTCGATCCCAACGAGAGCTGGACCATGGCGGAGGTCGCGGGCCTCCAGGACCTGCTGGCCGCGAACCGCGTCGACCTGCTCGAACAGCCGCTGCCCGCGGGCGAGGACGAGGGCCTTGCCGGCTTCGCGTCGCGCGTGCCCGTCTGTGCCGACGAGTCGCTCCACACGCGCGACGACCTCGACCGGCTGGCGGGCCGTTACGCCTATGTGAACGTCAAGCTCGACAAGACCGGCGGCCTGACCGAGGCGCTGGCGCTGGCGGCGGCGGCGCGGGATCGCGGGTTCGGGCTGATGGTCGGTTGCATGGTCTGCTCGTCGCTCGGCATCGCGCCCGCGCTGCTGCTGGCGTCGGCCACGGGCGCCGGCTTCGTCGACCTGGACGGTCCGCTCTGGCTGTCGGAGGACCGGGCTGGCGGCGTCGCGGACCATGGCGGAATGCTGTCGCCTGCCGCTCCCGGCTTCTGGGGCGACGCCGCTTGAGCCTGACGCGAGCCTGGTTCGCGATCCCGTTATGGAAGCGGGTCCTGGGCGGGCTGATCCTGGGCATGGCCTTGGGCCTGTTCTGGCCGGACGGCGCCCGCGCGATCCGTCTGGTGGGCGAACTGTTCGTCCGGCTCATCAAGATGCTGGTCGTGCCGGTGGTGCTGGTCACCATCGCGGCGGGGATCGCGTCGCTCGGCGATCCGCGCCGGCTGGGCGCGATCGGTGGCCGGGCCGTGGCGCTGTTCGCCCTTACCACGCTGGTCGCCGTGTCGGTGGGCATGGCGGTGGGGCTGGTCATCCGCCCCGGCGCCGGCATCACGCTGGCGGGCGTCGCGGCGCACGCGCTCGGCCCCGCCGTGTCGCCCGCCGACCAGCTGCTCTCGATCGTGCCGCCCAACATCTTTGAGGCCTTGGCCCGCGGCGACATGCTGGCCGTGCTGTTCACAGCCGTCCTGCTCGGTGCGGGCACCGTCGCGTCCGGCGAGGCCGGGCGTCCGGTCGCGGCCCTGCTTCAGGGCATGAGCGCCGTGCTGCTCCACGTGGTCCGCATCGTCATGGAGGCGACGCCGTTCGGTGTGCTGGCGCTGATCGCCAACGCCGTTGCCGGCGGCGGTCTGGCGGTATTCGTCAATATCGGCTGGCTGGCGGCCTGCGTGGTGCTGGGCTCGCTGATCCAGATGGCGTTCCACGCGGCGCTCGTGTCCGGCGCGGCGGGGCGGCGGGCGGGTGCATTCTTTCGCGGGATCGCGGACGCGCTGGTGGTCGCCTTTTCCACCGCCTCCTCCTCCGCCACGCTGCCCGTCGCGTTACGCGTGGCGCAGGACAACCTCCGTCTCGCGCGGCCCGTCGCCGCCACCGTGCTGCCGCTCGGCGCCAGCATCGGCAAGGACGGAACGGCCATGTATGTCGGGCTGATGGGTCAGTTCGCGCTCCAGGCGCTGGGCGTCGTGCCCGATCCGGGGATGCTCGCCGTCATGTGGCTGACGGGCGCGGTGGCGGCGTTCGGCACGGCGCCCGTGCCGTCCGCTTCCTTGTTCATGCTCGCGGCCATGCTGTCCGCCGTTGGCGTCGGGCCGGAGCAGACGGCGCTGGTGGTAGGGCTCGTCCTGCCGTTCGACCGGCTGCTCGACATGACGCGTACCGTGCCGTCCGCGTCGGCGAACCTGACGGTCGCGACGCTGGTCGACCGTTCGCAGAACGCGCCGTAGGCGGCTCCATGAACCTACGCCACATCGAGATCTTCCACGCGGTTTACGTCACCGGCTCGGTCAGCGCGGCCGCCCGCGCGCTCAACGTGTCGCAGCCGTCCATCTCCAAGACCCTTCGCCATGCCGAGGCGCTGCTGGGGTTCGACCTGTTTCATCGGGTCGCCGGACGGCTGGTACCGACCGAGGACGCCCACGCCATGTTCGACGGCGTGGCGGACATCCAGGAACGCGTCCGCACCCTGCGCGAGACGGGTCGCAACCTGCGTGGCGGTGCCGGCCGCACGCTTCGCATCTCCGCCCTTCCCAGCCTCGGCCTGGGCGCGCTTCCCACGGCCGTATCCCGGTTTCTGAAAATCCGGCCGGAAGTGCATTTCGACCTCCAGACCATCCATCACGACGACCTGCTGCGCAGATTGTACGAACGCGAAACGGACGTCGCCATCGCCTTCGAGGTGCCGCGCGGCGCACCGCTTGGACAGCATTGGCTTGGCGAGGGCGAGTTGGTGATGTTCTATCGCGAGCAGGACCTGCCGGACGCGCCGCCGCGGCTGGAACTATCGCAGCTGGCAGGCGTGCCCTTTATCACGTTGGCGGCCAGCGGACCCATTGGCCAGATGTTCACGCGCGAGGTCGACCGGCTAGGCATCGACCTGCGCGAGGTGGCTTCGGCCCGGACCTTCTACGTCGCCGCCGCCCTGGTCCGCGCGGGCGTGGGGATGGCCGTGGTGGACAGCTTCACCGCAGAGGCGTGGATGGCGCCCGGCCTAGCAATGCGGCCGCTTCGCCCATCGCTCGCTTTCGACGTCCACGCCATCCACCTGGCGGACCGGCCGCCCAGTGCCCTGGCGGGCGAGTTCCTGGGCGTCCTGGCCGACGTGATAGAGGGACGCTGATGCTTGCCGTGCTGCTCCTGTCCGCTGCCGTTCCGCCTGGCGTCCCGCCCGGCCTCGAAGCCGCGTTGGCCAGCGCCGGCCCCGGCACACGCATCGGGCTGGTTGTCGCGGACGAGGAAGGGCGAGAGATCGTCGCCATCCGCCCCGACGACCGCTTCGTGCCAGCTTCCAATACAAAGATGTATACCACCGCGGCCGCCTATGCGCTGCTCGACGCGGATGCGACCGACGGCGGCAGCGGCGCCACCGTGCGGCTGGATGGCCGCGACGTGGTGCTTTCCGGTCACGGCGACGCGCGCCTGTCCAGCGCGCCGGACTGCCAAGTCGACTGCCTGGCCGATCTCGCACGCGCGGTCGCGGCGCGTACCCGCACGGTGGGCGACGTGATCGGCGACGACAGCGCCTTTCCGGACGAGCGCTGGCCTGGCGGCATGAGCTGGAACAACCAGGTCGGCCGCTACGGCACCGCCGTTTCCGCGCTGACGCTGGATGACAATGTGGTTACGCTGACGGTGACGCCCGGGGAGGCGGGCGGAGCGCCGGGCATCGTTGGGAACGGCTATTACCGAGTAATTAATACCGCCGTCACCATGGCCAGGGGCAAGGACACGCTCGGCGCCGATCGGACGCCCGGCAGCGCCGATGTGCGGATCGTCGGCGCGATACCTGTAGGAACCGCGGAGACGGTGACGCTGGGCGTGGACGATCCCGCGCATTACGCCGCCTGGCGGCTGGCCGCGTTGCTGCGCGAGCAGGGCGTGCGGGTGACCGGAACCGTTCGCGTCCGCCATCGCGCGATCGGGCCTTCCGACGATCCGGCCAGTCGCGGCGGTGCTCCGGCCCCGCGTCCGCCCGAGCCGCCGGTGCTGGCCCGCCTCTCGCCGCCGCCGCTGTCCGCGGACCTTCGCCACACCAACAAGGTCAGCCAGAACCTCCATGCCGAACTGCTGCTCCGCCGAGTCGGTCGGGTCACGGGCAGCGGCTCGGTGGCGGACGGGCGCGCTGCGGTGATCGCGATGCTCGACCGGGCGGAGGTGCCGCGCTGGTCCTACGATTTCGCGGACGGGTCCGGCATGTCCAACTACAATCGCGTCACGCCGCGCGCGGCCGTCCGCTTCCTGCGCTGGACCGGCAGCCAGCCCTGGGGCGTGGCGTGGCGCGGGACGCTGCCGGTGGGCGGCGTGGACGGCACGCTTGCGCGGCGCTTCAAGGGCACGGCGCTGGACGGCAGGCTGTTCGCCAAGACGGGATCGCTCAACCAGTCGAACGCCTTGTCGGGCTTCCTGGTGACGGCCAAGGGTCGCACCTTCGCCTTTTCCGCACTGGCGAACGACATGCCGGGGGACGCGTCGGCGACCCGGGCGATCGACCAGGCCCTGCTGGTCGTCGCCGCCGCCTACTGAGTACCGTCGAAGGCGCCGATCACCGCTTCGCCGACCGCGGACCGAAGGTCGAAGATGCCGCTGTCGAAATGGCGTGTCGGGTGGACGCGGTTGGTCAGCAGCGTCCAGGCGAGGCCGCGGTCGAAGTCCAACCATAGGCCTGTGCCCGTAAACCCCGTATGCCCGATCGTGCCCGGCGAGCAGGCTTGGCCACCCGACCAACCGGGAAAGCGGATCTCCCACCCCGCGGTCCTGTGCCCCTCGGCCGGCGTGCGGATCGCACTCAGCATGGCGGGAGACGCCCCCGTCCCGTCGAGCAGCCCCTGGGCAAACCCAAGCACGCCCGCGACCGTCCCGAACAACCCCGCATGGCCGGTGCGCCCGCCCATGGCCGAGCAGTTCTCGTCATGCACCTCGCCCCTCAGGACGCGCCCGCGCCAGCGGCAATGCTCGGTCGCCACGGCGGGTCCGGGCGGCGGACCCCAGCTCAAACCCTCGCCCAGCGGCAACGAGTCCAGGCCCGCGCCCATGATCCGCTCGACCGCGATGCCCAGCAGGATGAAGTTGATGTCCGAATAGACGGGCGGGCCGTGCCGCCACTCGCGTTGGAGCACAAAGGCGCGCAGCCGGTCCGGGTCGTCGCCATAAGTGTAGATCGGCTCAACCGCGGGCAGAAAGGTGCGGTGGACCAGACAATCGCGGAAGGTCAGCCGGCGCTCGGCCGCGTTGGCGACGTCGTATTGGCGAAGGTCGGGGATCGCGTCGGTCAGCGGACGGTCCAGGTCGATCCGCCCTTCGTCCGCCAGCCGCAGCACGAAGCTGGTCGTCGCGACGACCTTGCTGACGGACGCCAAGTCGAACCAGTGATCCTCGGTCAGCGGCTCCTCGGTGGGAACGCGCTGCGTCAGCCCGGCCACGCGCACCGCGCGACGACCGTCCGCCGTCACCAGACCCAGCGTCGCGCCGGGGATACGCCCCGCATCCACCGCCGCCAGCGCGGGTGCGAAGCCCGCCTCCGCCACCTGCTCCATCACGCGTCCTCCCTCGGCTTCAGCCGCACGAGCAGCGGCAGGAAGGGCAGCGCCGCCAGACTGAGCGCGCCGGACAGCAGAAAGAAGCCGTCATAGCCGATGGTGTTCACCATCGACCCGCCCGCTCCGGCCAGGAGCCGCGGCAGCAGAAAGGCAAAGCCAGTCAGGAAAGCATATTGTGCCCCCGGATATCGCGGGTTCACGAGCAGCGAGAGGTAGACAACGAAGACCGCGCCCGCGAAACCGTTGCCGAACTGGTCCGCCGCCGTGGCCGCATAGAGCATCGTCTCGCCCACGGGCTGGTGCGCCAGCCAGACAAAGCCGAAATTGCCGATCGCGGCCACCACGGCCCCCATCGCCAGCGCCGCGCCCATGCGCCAGCGGACGACCAGCCAGCCCGCCAGACCAACCCCCACCATGCTCGCCAGCAATGCCACAAGGCTGTCGGCGCGCCCGATCTGGGTCAACGAATAGCCCAGCTCCTTTATCATCGGCTTGGACAGGTTGAGCGCCAGCACATCCCCCATGCGATAAAGGGACACGAACGCCATTAGCAGGATCGCCGCGCCGCCATAGCGCCAGAAGAAATCCACATAGGGTCCGATCGCCGCCGAGCCGCGCAGCCGCCCGTCCGCCGGCGCGCGCCGGATCGCGGGCAGTGCCGCCGCCATCGCCAGGAACGGCACCATGCAGAGCCCAAGCACATAGGGCGTGACATTGCTGTCCGCCCCCAGCCCCGCCCGGCTCGCCAGCCCCAGCAGCACCCATCCGACCGCCGCCGTGACAGCGCAGGCGGCCGCCAGGATACCGATACTCGCGAGCGTCCCCGTTGCCAGCGCCGCCCAGCGTCCACCCCCGCCGCCCAGATCCGGTCGCATCGCCGCCAGCACCGGGAAAGGCAAGGCTGCCGCCGCCGCGATGCCCAGATAAGCCAGCGTCCAGCCACCGAACCAGCCGGTGCCGTCCGCGATCAGCAACGCCCCGCTGCCCGCCGCCACCATGGCGGTTCTGTAGCCCCACAGGTTGGCCGCCACGATCGGCCCCTGCTGGTCCTTGGTCGGGTATAGTTCGATGCGCCAGGCGTCGGCCGCCACCTCCAGCGTCGTGGTCCAGAACGCCAACAGCGTCGCGAAAAGCGCGGTGAGCGGCAGGCTGGTATCGGCAGACGTCAGCGCCATCGCCACCATGGCAGAGAAGATGCCGAGTTGCGCCAGCATGATCCAGCCGCGTCTCTTGCCCCAGAACCGTCCGAAGCCCGGTACGTCGTACCGGTCGAGCAGAGGCGCCCAGACGAACTTAAAAGTCGGGAGCAACTGGACCCAAGCAAAGAAGCCGATCACCGCCAGCGCCACGCCGTGCGCCTGGAGCCGCAGCACCAGCACCGTCGAGAACATGTAGAAGGGCAGACCTGCCGCGAAGCCCAACAACCCATAGAGCGCCATGCCCCTTCGGTCGGCGGGCACCAGGGGAACGTCGGCGTCAGTCACGAGCGTCGGCGACCGGCAGGAAGAGCTTTCCGGGGTTCATCAGCCCCAGCGGGTCCACCGCCGCCTTGATCCGCCGCATCAGCGCCACCGAAGCGTCGCCGTGCTCGCGCAGCATCGCCTCTCGCTTGCCGACGCCGATGCCGTGCTCGCCCGTGCAGGTGCCGCCGACCGAGAGCGCATAGTCGATCAGTTTCTCGTTCACCGCCTTGGCCCGCGTCCAGCTGTCCGGGTCGTCGGGCCTCAGCACGAAGAAGACGTGGTAATTGCCATCGCCCACATGGCCCAGGATTGGCGCGGTAAGCCCAGCCGCCGCGATCATCGCCTGCGCGCCCTCGATCGCGCCCGCCAGCCGGGATATGGGCACGCAGATGTCGGTGACCCAGGTGACCGCGCCCGGCACCAGAGCGCGCGCCGCCGGCAGCGCCGCATGGCGGGCGCGCCACAGCCGCCGCGCCTCGTCCGCATCGGCCGACGCCGCCAGCGTTCCCGCCCCGCACGCTTCGCCGATTGCCTCCAGCATCAAGCGCTGGTCGGCGACGGAAGCTGGCGAGCCGTGAAGCTCCACGAACAGGGTCGGACGTTCGGGCAGGTCGAGCGACGCATAGGCGTTGCACGCGCGGATCGCGGCCGGATCCAGCAGCTCGATCCGCGCCACGGGGATGCCCGACTGGATGGTGGCGATCACCGTCTCCACTGCGCCCGCCAGCGTCTCAAAGGGCCAGGTGCCCGCCAGCACGCATTCGGGCTGCCCGTGGAGCCGGACGGTCGCCTCCACCACGAGCCCTAGCGTCCCCTCCGAGCCCGTGAACAGGTGTGTGAGGTCATAGCCGGCCGATGATTTGCGCGCGCGTGTGCCGGTGGCGACTAGCTCGCCGTCGGGCAGCACGACCTTCAGCGCCAGCACGTTCTCCCGCATTGTGCCGTACCGCACGGCGTTGGTGCCCGACGCGCGGGTGGACACCATGCCGCCGATCGTCGCGTCGGCGCCGGGATCGACCGGAAAGAACAGGCCTGTCGCGCGAAGCTCCGCATTCAGCCGCTCGCGCGTGACGCCGGGCTCCACCACGGCCAGCATGTCCTCGGGAACGACATCAACCAGTCTGTCCATGCCCGACAGGTCCACCAGGATCGCACCCGCCACGGCGGACGCGTTACCCTCCAGCGACGTTCCGACACCGAGCGGCACCACCGCGATCCGCGCGGCGGCGGCGGCACGCATCACCGCCTGCACTTCCTCCGTGTCGCGGGGCCGAACCACCAGGTCGGGAAGCACGGGTGGATGATGCCCCTCCGCGGCCATGAACTGCGCGCGACCGGCCTCGCTCGCGATCCAGCGGTTCCCGAAACGCCCGCCCAGCGTCCGGGTCAGCTCCTGCAGCGCCATTGTCATGCGCACTTTCATGCGGACCTTCGCCCCTACATGCAACGTCCCGGCGAGATGCGTCGAATTCAGCGCTCCATAGTCTCGGGCTATGCCGCGCCGTACCCCGCCAGCCGCAGCGCACCGTCCAGTGCGTCGCCGATCGGCTCGCTCAGCTGCGCGGTGGTCCGCTGGCGCAGCCAGGGGCGCATCCGCGGAGCCAGGCCGCCTAGGATCGCGCAACGCTCCGCGCCGCGTTCGAAAATCGTTTCCACGAAGCGTTCGACGTGCAGCGCCGCGTCCTCCACGATCGACCGGGCGATTGCGTCGCCGGCCTCGGCATGGTCCATCACCAGTGGCGCAAAGGCGGCATAGTCGCGCGGGGTCGCGGCATCCATCCAGGCGACCGCTCGCACCGTGTCATGGTCGAAACGCTCAGTCACCGCGGCACTGAGCGGCGTCGCCCGCGTCCGCCCGTCCAGCGCGCGAAGCGCGTGGCGCATCGCGCTCAGGCCAAGTGCCGCGCCGCTCCCCTCGTCGGAGATGGGGAAGCCGTAGCCGCCGACGCGGAACTCCTCGCCGCGGGTCCGGCCCAGCGCGATGCTGCCGGTCCCCAGGATCAGGATTGCGCCGTCCGCTCCGCCGTGCGCGCCCAGCAACGCCGCGGCGGCGTCCGTGTCCCAGGCGACCGTGGCGAACGGCATGGGCATGGCCGCCAGCGCCTCCGGCACGCCGGGGCGCGATATGCCCGCCACGCCGAAGCCCGCCCGGATCGACGCTGCGGCGTCCGCGTCCAGCCCGGCCTCGCGGACCGCCTGCCCCGTCACGTCGAGCAGGATCGCGCGCAGCGCCTCCAGCCCGATGCGCGCGTTCGCCGGACCGGCTCGGCCTGTGCCGACCACGTTGCCGCCATCGTCGACCAGTCGCGCCCGGCAGTGGCTGCCGCCTGCGTCCACGCCGATAAAGAACGCCACCCTGCACCTCCTTGCGACCGCCGGCCCGGACGACCATGGCGCCCGAAGGGGTCCGATCCGCGGCGGAAAGGCTCCTGCCGGGAGGAACCGCGTGGCGCAACTCGACCTCGTCCAGTTCATCAGCATCGCGGGCGACCATGCACGGGCCAACGACGATCGCGGGGGCGTTTCTCCGACGCTGGCCTGGATGGTCGACGGCGCGACCGATCTGGGGCCGCCGGGGCTGATGGGATCGCAGGGTGGTGCGGCCTGGCTGGCCGACAGGGCCGATCGGACCTTTGCCGCAGCGCTCCCCGGAACGTTGGCCGCGGTGGTCGGCAGCGTCTTCGCCGAGCTTGCCCGCGCGTTCGATGCAGAGCGCGTGCGCGAGCCGCTCGGCCGCTGGGAACTGCCCAGCGCCGCCTTTCTGGCGGTGGCGGTGGACGGCGACGCGCTCCGGATCGCCTGGCTTGCCGACTGCGCATGCCTCCTGATCCGCGGCGACCATGTCACGCGGCTCGGACCGCAACCGAACGCGTACGAGACCCGGCAGGCGAGCGCGGCACTGGCAGACGGGATGCACCTGGATGCCGGCCTCAGGCCCGCGTCCACCCTGGCCCGCCTTCGCCGCAGTCGCGCCCGGGCGGACCGCCGCGTCCTCGGTGTCGAGCCATTCCACGCCGGAGACGTGCATCATGCGGAGGTCGGGGTCCAAGCCCATGACGAACTCGTGCTCATGACCGACGGCTTCGCCGCGCTGATTGACGATTACGGCATGACGGAGCAGGCGTTCGCCGAGCATCTGCCCGCCGAGGGGCTGCACGGCCTTGCGGCACGGCTGCGCGCCATCGAGGCCGAGGACGCGGCCGGTGCCATCTATCCGCGGTTCAAGCGCAGCGACGACGCCACGGCACTCTGGCTGCGTCTTCGCGATTGACGCCGGCCGGGGCCCGTCATCGAACCGTCGCCTTTCGCCCGTAGATACGATGCTGATCGGGCTGGTCGGGGAGGCTGTGGTGAGCGGATCATTCAAGCGGAACGGCCTTACCCGGCGGGGTGCACTGACCATGGCGGGCGCAGGTGCGCTGGTGGCGGGCGCGGCCATGGGGCGTCCTGCCACTCCGGTCCGCTTCGCCCACGGCGTCGCCAGCGGCGATCCAAGCGCGAACGGCGCGGTGCTCTGGACGCGCGTCACCCCGCCGGCCGGCCACACGGCACCTGTCACGGTCGCGTGGACGGTGGCCGAGCTTGGCGGGGATCGCGTGGTGGACAGCGGCCGGATGGACGCGCGACCGGCGCGCGACTTCACGGTGAAGCCGCGACCCGCTCGCCTGGAGCCCGGCCGGGACTATCGCTACTGGTTCGAGGCGGAGGGTGTCCGCTCGCCCGAGGGACGGTTCCGGACGCTGCCGAAGGGCGCCGTCCCCGACCTGGTCCTGGCCGTGGTCTCGTGCCAGCTCTATCCCGGCGGACTCTTCAACGCCTATGACGCGATCGCCAGGCTCGACCGCGTCGACGCGATCGTCCACCTGGGCGACTATATCTATGAATATGGCCGCGAGGGGTACGGCGCGGAGATCGGCCGCCGGCTGGGCCGCGAGGTGGAGCCGCCGCACGAGATCGTGACGCTGGCCGACTATCGAACCCGCCACGCCCAGTACAAGTCGGACCCCGACCTACAGGCCGCGCACGCGCGCGCGGCGATGATCGCCGTCTGGGACGATCACGAGACCGCCAACGACAGCTATCGCGACGGCGCGCAGAACCACCAGCCGGAAACGGAGGGCGACTGGGCCAGGCGCAAGGCCGCGGCCATGCAGGCCTATTTCGAATGGATGCCGATCCGCGACCCCCTGCCCGGCCGTCCGTGGGACGCGATCAACCGCTCGTTCGACTTCGGCGACCTGGCCACGCTGGCGATGGTGGAAACGCGGCTGCTGGCGCGTAGCGAGCAGGCGGCGTTCAAGGGCCAGACGCCGTCGCCCGCCGACCACGCGGCCGTCCTGGCCGAGCGCAACCGCCCCGACCGCGAGCTGTTGGGCGAGGACCAGCGCCAGTGGCTGGAAGGCGTGCTGGCGCGTTCGGTCAAGGCCGGTCGGCCCTGGCAGGTGCTGGGCAACCAAGTCATCATGGCGCGCGTCCCCGGACCCAGCTTCGACCGCTTGCCCGCGGAACAGCTTGCTTCGCTGACGAAGAGCACGGTCGGACCGCGCCTCCTGGCCGCGCAGGCAGCGTACAAGGCAGGCCTGCCGTTCAATCTCGACAGTTGGGATGGTTACCCGGCTGCCCGCGAGCGCCTTTATGCCAGCTTCGTCAAGGCCGGCGCGAACCCGCTGGTGCTGTCCGGTGACAGCCACGCCTTCTGGGCCAACGCGCTGGCGAACGTGTCGGGTCGCCCCGTCGCCTCGGAATTCGGCACCAGTGCCATCACCAGCCCCTCTGTCGGAGACGCCGTGCCGCAGCTGCCCATCGGCCGGATGCTGGAGGATGCGGGTCCGGAGGTCCTGTTCTGCGACCAGAAAGCCAAGGGCTATATCCTGCTGTCGCTGACGCGCGAGCAGGCTGTCGCGGAGTATCGCGCCGTGTCCACCATCATCGCGAAGCCCTATGACGTGGAAACAATCGCCCGCTACCGCGTCGCCGCCTCCGACCGTCGGCTGACGCGCAGCTGATCGCGCCGGATACCGGGGCCGCGTTTGGCGTTTGCAGAGCCGTGAGCGATTTGGACACCGTGCTGAGGGAGGTGGCGGACGCGGTTGCGGCCGACGCTCGCGAGATCGAACAGGCCGGCGATGCCAAGGATCCGGATGCAACACCCGGACCGGTGGGTATCGCCGTGGCGCTTACGGGCGGCGAGGTGCTGGCGGCCGGCATGTCGGACCAGGGCTTTCCGATCCAGAGTATTTCCAAGGTGTTCGCGCTGTCGCTGGCGTTGGACGAGCTGAACGACGAGCTGTTCGAGCGCGTGGGTCGGGAGCCGTCCGGCGACCCGTTCAACTCCATCGTGGAGCTTGAGCGGACCGACGGTATCCCCCGCAACCCCTTCATCAATGCAGGCGCGCTGGTCGTGTCCGACGCCGTGCTCGACCGCCGCGGCGAGGATGCAACGGTGCGCTTCATCCGCGAACAATCGGGCGAGCCGGGCACGCCGCTGGACGAGGAGGTGCTGGCCTCGGAGACGGAGGGAGGCGATCTCAATCGTTCCATCCTCAGCTTCCTGCGCCACCACGGCAACCTGCGGGGAGAGGTGGACGAGGTTCTGCGGTCCTACGTGCGCCAGTGCGCGTTGCGGCTGGATTGCGCCGGCCTGGCGCGAGCCGGCCTGTACCTTGCCGATGCGCGACGCCAGGCCGGTGACGACGAGCGCAACCGGATCGCGCGCGATCGGCGACGCGTGCTGTCGCTGATGACGACCTGTGGCCACTACGATGGCTCCGGCGACTTCGCGATGCGCGTAGGGCTGCCCGCCAAGAGCGGCGTCGGCGGCGGTATCCTGGCGATTGTGCCGGGCGTCGCCTCGATCGCCGCCTGGTCGCCAAACCTCGACCAGCACGGCAATTCGATGCAGGCGTTCCGCGCGTTGGAGATGCTGTGCGACCGCATGGACTGGTCGCTGTTCGACGGGTGAGTTCCGCTTCGACCCCTCCCCTTCAAAGGAGGGGTCATGAGATATCCTAGGCCGCGGCGCCCACCCGGTCCGCGAACAGGCTTCCCAGGTCCTTTTTCAGGATCTTGCCGTTGGCATTGCGCGGAAGCGTCTCGTGGACAAAGCGGATCGCGACGGGCGTCTTGAACGCCGCCAGACGCTCGCGCACCCAGGCCTGGAGTTCGGCCTCGCTCGTCTCCATGCCCGGTGCCAGGTGGACGACCGCCGCCGGTTCCTCGCCCAGCGTCTTGTGCGGCAGGCCGATCAGCGCGCAGTCGGTGACCGCCGGGTGCGCGTAGAGGCAGTTCTCCACCTCGGTCGAATAGATGTTCTCGCCGCCCCGGATAATCATGTCCTTGGCCCGGTCAACGATGTACAGAAAGCCCTCGTCGTCCAGCCGCGCCAGGTCGCCCGTCCGGACCCAGCCACCGACGAACGTCTCGGCCGTTGCCTCCGGCTTGTTCCAGTATCCGCGCACGATCATCGGCCCGCGCGCCCAGAGCTCGCCCACCTCGCCGACCGGCAGCTCCTCGCGGCCCTCCTCGTCCATGATCTTCAGGTCGGCCGCGGGAACGGGCGGCCCGGCACTGGTCGGGCGATTCAGATAATCCTCGGCCGCGTGGCTGGTGACGGTCGCCATCGTCTCCGTCATGCCCCAGCCGTTTCCGGGCAGCGCGCCGAACTCGGTATAAATCTTCTTCACCAGGTCGGGGGCGGAGGGCGCGCCGCCATAGGCGATCGCCTCAATGGAGGAGAGGTCGTATTTGTGCCGGTCGGGATGCTCGATCAGCTGCCACGCGATGGTCGGCACGCCGCCCGTCACGTTCACCTTCTCCCGCTCGATGATCTCCATCGCGCGGATCGCGTCCCATTTGCGCATATAGATGGTGGTGTTGCCCGCCGCGACCGATCCCATCATACCCGCCGAGCAGGCCGTGACGTGGAACAGCGGGATCACCGTCAGCGAGGTGCGCGGCTGGCCAACCGCCGGTATCTCGTCCCCGCGCCGCAGCAGCGATCGGGCCGCCGCATAGCCACCCGACATGATGTTGCTCATCAGGTTGCGGTGCGTCCCCAGCGCGCCCTTGGGCCGCCCCGTCGTGCCGCTGGTGTAGAAGATGGTGGCGTCGTCGTCGGGCGCGATCTCCGCGTCCGGCAGCGGCCGGTCGGGCAGCTGGGCATAGCCGTTGGGCGTCCCGATCACCTCCTCCAGGCGGTAGGCGGACGTCTCCAAGGCACTCATGGCCCGTGCGACGAGCACGTGCTCCAGCGCGGGAAGTTCGGCATAACAGCCCTTCAGCCGCTCGTGCCGCTCGTCGTCCAGGATCAGCACCTTGGCGCCCGAGTCCGCCAGGCCGTATTCCAGTTCCGCCCCGGTCCACCAGGCGTTGAGCGGCACCATGATCGCGCCGATAGCGGTGGCCGCGAAGAAGCAGACGGGCCATTCGGGCAGGTTGCGCATCGCCAGCGCCACGCGGTCGCCCTTTTCCACGCCCAAGGAACGCAGGTGTTCGGCCAGGACCGCAACGGCGCGGAAGTTCGCCTCAAAGCTGACGCGCTCGTCCTCGTAGATCGACATAATGCGGTCGCCATGCGCGCGCGACGCGGTGATGAGGAAGCGCAGGTTGGGCGGCGCGTTCTTCCAAACGCGGGTCCGCACGCCGCGAATGTCGACCTCCTCCATCTCGAAACGCTGGCCGGGGGCGGTCAGAACGCCACGAGCCTGTTCCAGCGACACCTTGGGCCAGGCGGGATCAAGCGGGACAAGTGGTTCGGCGGCCAAGCTTACTCTCCGGATCGAAGGTCGGGTTTCCCGCGACCGCTGGTTTCGGATGGAGGTTAGAGTTGATTTGCGCTCGCCTCAAGGCGTAGGAGACGAACGGCGTTTGAAATGGGGGTACGGAAGCGGTGACACAGATGGCGAGCCCGCAGCCAGGCGGCGCAGATGCCGCGCGCCTGGGCTTCGACCCCGACCGGCTAGCGCGGATCGACGCCTTCCTGGCCGATAAATACGTCGATTCGGGCAAGCTGCCCAACGCGCAGCTGCTGATCGCGCGCGACGGCGAGATCGCGCACTTCGCGCATCTGGGGAACGCGCGGGAGAACGGTCCACCGGTGGACGCGGGCTCGATCTTCCGTATCGCCTCCATGACCAAGCCCGTGACCTCGGTCGCGTTCATGCAGCTGGTGGAAGAGGGCAAGGTCGCGGTCGACGATCCCGTTCACCGCTTCCTGCCCGAATTCCGCGGCGTGGGCGTCTATGGCGGCGGCGGCGGCGGCGTGCCGTTCCTGACCAAGCCGACCGCCGAACCGATGCGGATGGTGGACCTGCTCCGCCACACGTCGGGCCTCACCTATGGGTTCCAGAACCGGTCCAACGTCGACGCCGCCTATCGCGAAGCGAAGCTGGAAAGCTGGAATGGCGCGCACGACCTCCAGAGCTTCGTGGCGACGCTGGCCAAGCTGCCGCTGGAGTTCTCGCCGGCGACCAGCTGGAACTATTCCGTCTCCACCGATGTGCTGGGCGCGGTGGTGGAGCGCGTGGCCGACCGGCCGCTGGACGAGGTTTTCCGCGACCGCATCTTCGCGCCGCTCGGCATGGACGACACGGGCTTCCACGTGCCCGCCGACAAGATCGACCGGCTGACCGACTGCTACAGCTTCGTCCCCGGCCGCACCGAGACGGGCGGCCGCATCATGTACGACCGCGGCATCGACAGCCGCTGGGCCAAGGCGCCGAAGCTCCTGTCCGGCGGCGGCGGGCTGGCGTCGACCGCGCTCGACTATCACCGTTTCTGCTCCATGTGCCTGGCCGGCGGAACTCTGGACGGCGCGCGCATCCTGGGCCGCAAGACGCTCGACCTGATGACCGCCAACCATCTGCCCGGCGGCGGCGATCTGGCCGGCTGGTCCAAGTCGCTGTTCAGCGAGGCGGCGAACGCGGGCACCGGCTTCGGCCTGGGCTTCGCGGTCAACCTCGATCCCGCTCGGTCGATGGTGCCGGGCTCCGCGGGCGAATATTACTGGGGCGGCATGTTCTCGACCGCCTTCTTTATCGATCCCGTAGAGCGCGTCCACATGGTGTTCATGACGCAGCTCCAGCCGAGCAGCGTTTATCCGATCCGCCGCGAGCTCAAGACGATGATCTACGCGGCCCTCAACTGATTTCCCGAACGGAGAGAATGATGACCAACCCCGTCCGCACCGAGCGCCACGACGACGTGCTCGTCCTGATCTCCGACAGCCCGCCCGTGAACGCGCTGGGCGCGGCCGTGCGAGAGGGTCTGGAGAGCGGGATCAAGCAAGGCGTGGCCGACGCGTCGGTCAAGGCGATCGTGATCCGCTGCGACGGCCGCACCTTTTTCGCGGGCGCCGACATCACCGAGTTCGGCAAGCCGCCTCGCGGCCCCGACCTGCGCACCGTGGTCGACACGATTGAGGCGTCGGACAAGCCGGTCGTGGCCGCGATCCACGGCACCGCGCTGGGCGGCGGGTGCGAGGTAGCGCTCGGCTGTCATTATCGTGTCGCCGTGCCGTCCGCCGTGATCGGCACGCCCGAGGTGAAGCTGGGCCTGCTGCCCGGCGCAGGCGGCACGCAGCGCCTGCCCCGCGTGGCGGGCGTCAAGCTCGCACTTCAGATGTGCGCGATCGGCGACCCCATTCCGGCCAAGAAGGCCGAGGAAGCCGGACTGATCGACCGCGTCGTCGGCGCGGATAGCCTGGAGGCGGACGCCATCGCCTTTGCGCGCGAGATCGCGTCCAACCGCCCGCTGCCGCGTGCGTCCGAGAAGGAGGTCAAGGCCGACCCCGAGTCGATCGCCGAGTTCCGCAAGGCGAACGCCCGCAAGTTCCGCGGCTTCGACGCGCCCGAGGCGAACATCCTGTGCGTCGAGAAGGCGGCCGAGCTGCCCTTCCGCGAGGGCCTCGACTTCGAACGGTCCGAGTTCACCAAGCTGATGACGGGCAGCCAGTCCGCCAGCCAGCGCCACCTCTTCTTCGCCGAGCGCCAGGCCGCCAAGATCGACGATCTGCCCGAGGGTACGCAGCTGCGCTCCATCAAGCGCGTGGGCGTGATCGGCGCCGGCACGATGGGCGGCGGCATCTCCATGAACTTCCTGACCGCAGGGATCCCGGTCACGATCGTGGAGATGCAGCAAGACGCACTTGATCGCGGCACGGGCGTGATGCGCAAGAACTACGAGAACTCCGCCGCGCGCGGCCGGTTCACGTCCGAACAGGTCGAGAAGGCGATGGGCGCGCTGACGCCGACGCTGAAGCTCGAGGACCTGGCGGACTGCGACCTCGTGATCGAGGCCGTGTACGAGAATATGGACGTCAAGAAGGAGCTGTTCACCAAACTCGACGCCATCTGCAAGCCGGGCTGCATCCTGGCGTCCAACACCTCCTATCTCAACATCGACGAGATTGCGTCCGTCACCAAGCGACCGGGCGACGTGGTGGGGATGCACTTCTTCTCGCCCGCCAATGTCATGAAGCTCCTGGAGGTCGTGCGCGGCGCCAAGACCGCGCCGGACGTGCTGGCGACGGTCATGGACCTGGGCAAGAAGATCAAGAAGGTGGCCGTCGTCGCCGGCGTGACGCCGGGCTTCATCGGCAACCGCATGCTTTCCCAGCGCCAGAAGTCGGCCAACGACATGCTGATGGAGGGCGCGACGCCGGAGCAGATCGACCGCGTGCACACCAAGTTCGGCATGCCCATGGGTCCGTTCCAGATGAGCGATCTGGCCGGCGTCGACATCGGCTGGCACCGCGATCCCAGCCGCATCGAGTCGATCCGCGACGCGCTGGCCGCCGAGGGCCGCTGGGGTCAGAAGAAGCAGGCCGGCTTCTACGACTATGACGAGAAGCGCCAGCCGACCCCCTCCCCGCGCGTCGCCGAGATCATCGAGGAGTTCCGGGCCAAGTCCGGCAAGGACAAGCGCGAGATCACCGACCAGGAGATCGTGGAGCGCACGCTCTACCCGCTGGTCAACGAGGGCGCGCTGATCCTGGAGGAGGGTCATGCCCAACGCGCGTCGGACGTGGATGTGGTCTGGATCTACGGCTACGGCTTCCCCGTCTATCGCGGCGGCCCGATGTTCTGGGCGCAGACGGAGGGCTTCGACAAGGTGGTCGCGGGGCTGGAGAAGCACGGTTACACGCCTGCCCGGTCGCTCAAGGAGGCCGCGGCCTCGGGCGGCAAGCTGAAGTGAGCGAACGCACCGCGCTCCAGACCGCGGAAGCGATCCGTTCCGGCGAGACCAGCGCGTTCGCCGAAACGGAGGTCGCCATCGCGCGGATCGAGGAGCGCGATGGTGCGCTGAACGCCGTCGTCGTGCGCGATTTCGATCGCGCGCGGCTGGCGGCGCAGGAGATCGACCAGCGCTTCGCGGCCGGCTTCGACGCGCCGTTCCTGGGCGTGCCGATGACGATCAAGGAAAGCTACGACGTTGCGGGCTTGCCGACGACGTTCGGCTTCGAACAGCATCGCGACCATCGCGCCGCGACCGACTCGCTGGCGGTGAAGCGCCTCAAGGCCGCAGGCGTGGTGGTGCTGGGCAAGACCAACGTGCCCGTGGCGCTCTCCGACCTGCAATCGGTCAATCCGGTCTACGGCCGCACGCTGAACGCGATCGACCAGACGCGCAGCGCCGGCGGGTCGTCGGGCGGTTCGGCCGTGGCGCTGGCCGCCGGCATGGTGCCGCTGGAGTTCGGATCCGACATCGGCGGATCGATCCGCGTGCCGGCCGCCTTCAACGGCGTCTGGGGACACAAGCCGACCTGGGGCGTCGTGCCGACCGACGGCCATGCGCTGCCGGGCACCGATGGCGCGCGGGCCGTGCTGTCGGTCATCGGCCCGATGGCGCGCGACGCCGACGACCTGGATGCCGCGCTGGAGATCGTGGCCGACCATCCACTGGCGCCGCCTCGCCAGCGCGAACCCGGCCGCTGGCGCGTTCTGATCCTGAGCCAGCATCCGCTCGCCCGCGTCCAGCGCTCCATCATGGACGCTCTCGAACGGTTGGGCACCGCGCTCGAAAGGGCGGGAGCGGCGGTGGACCGTGAGACCGAACTGCTGCCCGATCTTACCCGCCAGTCGGACGCCTATCGCGAGCTGCTGAACCTGGAAATGTCGCGTCGCATCCCGCTCAAGCCCGGCGAGCAGCCGCCGACGCTTGAACGCTGGCTGCACCTGCACGACGAGCAGGCCCGGCTGCAGCGCCAGTGGCGGCGGCTTTTCGAATACTATGACGCGGTGATCGCGCCGACCGTCGGCATGACGGCCTTTGCGCACGACGATGCGCCACTCGGCCGGCGCCGGATGGTCATCGACGGCGAGGACACCGACTTTCTGCATCAGTTCAATTTTCCCGGCCTCGCCACCTTTCCCATGCTACCCGCGACGTCCGTTCCCATCGGGCATGATCCGGACGGCCTCCCTGTTGGAGTACAGGTCATCGCTGATCTATACGCCGATCGAACGGCCATCGCTGTTGCTCGCGACGTGCATCGGCTGGCCGGAAGTGCGGCATGAGCGCGCCGGAGCAAAGCCCCGCCGACGCCTTCGGCTTTCGGCTGAACTTCTTCAAACTGGTCGTCCGCGACATCGACGCGGCGCGGACCTTCTACACGCGTGCCTTTGGACTGGTGCAGCGCGGCGCGGACGTGGTGCTGCCGGGCCTGCGCGAAGTCATGCTCGCGCGGCCGGGCGAACAGTTCACGCTTGTCCTCTACCAGCATACCGATGGGCGCGAGATCGAGATGGGCAGCGCTCACGGTCCCGTGGGATTTCTGACCCGCGACCTGTCCGGCGCGATGGCCCACCTCGTCGCCGAAGGAGCGAAGCCCGGACGCGGCCCTTTTGACCTGCCCGGCATGAAGATAGCCTTTGCGTTCGATCCCGAAGGCCATGAAATCGAGCTGATCCAGATGGCACCCGCCACCGCACCGTCCCAGGAGCGACCCAGATGACCGACCTAGACACGTTCCGCACCGAAACCCGCGCTTGGCTTGCGGAAAACTGCCCGCCCGAGATGCGCGAGCCTGTCCGCGGTGACGACGACGTCTGTTGGGGCGGTCGCAACTTCAAGCCGTCCAGCCCCGCGCAGAAGGATTGGCTGGACCGAATGGGTGCCAAGGGCTGGACCGTGCCCGACTGGCCCCAGGCTTACGGCGGAGGCGGCCTCTTGCCCGCCGAGACCAAGGTGCTGCGCGAGGAGATGGCCGCGATCCGCGCGCGCAATCCGCTCAACTCCTTCGGCATCTCGATGCTCGGGCCGGCGTTGCTGAAATACGGCTCCGAGGAGCAGAAGCTGGAGCATCTGCCCAAGATCGCGCGCGGCGAGATCCGCTGGTGCCAGGGCTATTCGGAGCCGAATGCGGGCTCCGATCTCGCCAGCCTGGCGACCAGCGCGGTGACCGACGGCGATGACTATGTGGTCAACGGCCAGAAGGTCTGGACCTCCTATGCCGACAAGGCCGACTGGATCTTCTGCCTGGTGCGCACCAGCAAGGAATCGAAGCAGGGTGGCATCAGCTTCGTGCTGTTCGACATGGAGAGCCCCGGCGTTTCTACCAAGCCGATCCTGCTCATTTCCGGCTATTCGCCTTTCTGCGAGACGTTCTTCGACAATGTCCGCGTGCCCAAGGCGAACCGCATCTACGAGGAGAATAAGGGCTGGGACGTCGCCAAGTACCTGCTGGGCCATGAGCGCGAGATGATCTCGGGCATGGGCCTGGGCGGCGGCGGTCGCAATCCGCTGATCGAGGGCGCGATCGCGACGATCGGCCTGGACCATGACGGTCGTCTGGCAGACCCGCTTCTCCGTGGACAGATTGCAGCGTTCGAGGTGCGCGCGCGCGCCTTTTCGGCCATGTCGGAACGCTTCATCGACGAGCTCAAGGCCGGCCGCGCGCATCCCGCCCAGCCCAGCATGATGAAATACTACGGCACCGAACTGAACAAGTCGCGCCACGAGCTGGTCATGGCGGCCGGCGGCTCCGATGCGCTGGAATGGGAGAGCGACCGCTCCAACGGCGGCTCCCAGCCCCGCGCGTGGCTGCGCACCAAGGCGAACTCGATCGAGGGCGGCACCAGCGAGGTGCAGCTCAACATCATCGCCAAGCGCATCCTGGAACTGCCTTCCTGACGGCGGCGCCCCGGCAAAAGCCGGGGTTCTTCGCAGGAAAGGCTTTCCAGCGCGGCACTCCCAGAATCAGGCAATGCCGGCCCCGTGCCGGCATGACGGACAGGACCGATCAATGCCCCTCTACCTGAACGACGACCAGACCATGCTCCGCGACACGGCGCGCGATTTCGTGGCCGATGCCGCCCCCGTGAAGCACATGCGCCAGCTTCGCGACGCGAACGACGCCACCGGCTTTTCCCGCGACCTGTGGAAGCAGTTCGCCGAGATGGGTTTCACCGGCATCCTGGTCGGCGAGGATCAGGGCGGGCTGGGGCTCGGCCATGTCGAGGCGGGCGTCGTGCTGGAGGAGATCGGCCGCAACCTGACCCCCTCCCCCTTCCTGTCCACCGCCGTCGCCGCGGTCGAGGCGCTGAAGGGCACCGGTGCGGCCGAGCGCTGGTTCCCCGGCATCCTGGCGGGCGAGACGGTGGCGGGCCTCGCCATCGACGAGAGCGCCAAGCACCGCGACGCGGTGGCGCTCAAGGCGGAACGGTCAGGCAACGGCTTCAAACTGTCGGGCACCAAGCGCTTCGTCACGCACGGCCATGTCGCCGACCTGCTGATCGTTTCGGCCCGCACGGGCGGCAGCGCCGAGGATGCTGACGGCGTGACACTGTTCGCCGTTCCGAAGGACGCCGCCAAGCTGTCCGCGGAAGCCGAGCGGATGGCGGACGCCAGCATCGCCGCACGCCTGACGCTGGATGGCGTGGAGGTCGATGCCGATGCGGTGATCGGCGAGGTGGACGCGGGTCGGACCGTGCTCGACCGCCTTCTCCGCGCGGGCCGCGCGGGCGCGTCCGCCGAGCTTCTCGGCGTCGGCGGCGGCGCAATGGATATGACCATGTCCTACATCAAGCAGCGCAAGCAGTTCGGGACCGTCATCGGGACCTACCAGGCGCTCCAGCACCGCGCCGCGCACCTCTATTCGGAGCTGGAGGTCGCCCGCGCGGCCGTGCTCAAGGCACAGCAACTGCTCGATCTAGGCTCCGAAAAGGCGGACGACGCCGTGTCCGTCGCCAAGGCTCAGTCTGCGACCGCGGTGACGTTGGCGGTGCAGGAAGGCGTGCAGATGCATGGCGGCATCGGCATGACCGACGAGTACGATATTGGCTTCTACATGAAGCGTCATCGCGTGCTGGCGGAGACGTTCGGCGACGCGAACTATCACGCCGACCGGCTTGCGCGTGCGGCGGGCTATTGATGGCGGCGGATCAGGGATCGCCCGAGAAGCCGCGTCACCTCCGCACGCCCGAGGAGCTGGCGGCCATGCTCGTCTCCCTGCTCGACGTGGAGGAGCTGGATACCGACCTCTACCGCGGCGCCCGTCTGCCCGGCGGCCGCGGTCGGGTGTTCGGCGGCCAGGTGATCGGCCAGGCACTCCAGGCGGCGCAGCGCTCCACCGATGCGCCCAAGATCGCCCACTCGCTGCACGCCTATTTCATGCGCGCCGGCGACGAGCAGCACCCCATCGTCTATCGCGTCGTTCGCGACTTCGAGGGCAAGAGCTTCGCCACGCGTCGCGTCATCGCGCTCCAGCGCGGCCAACCTATCCTGAACATGGCCGCCTCCTTTCAGGTGCCGGAAGATGGGCTGGCGCACCAGGATGCAATGCCGGACGTCCCCGGTCCGGACGAGCTGAAGAGCGATACCGAGCTGCGCCGGGAGATCGCCGACGAGGTGCCGGAGAAGTTCCGGCGCATGTTCGCGGAACGGGCCAGCCCCGTCGAGGTCCGGCCCGTCTTCCCGCGCAGCTGGTTCCGGCCCGAGCGGCAGGAGCCCCGCAACTATAGCTGGTTCCGCGCGGTGGCACCGATCGGTGATGATCCCGCCATGCACCGCGCCGTGTTGAGCTACGCCTCAGATATGGCCCTGCTGGGCACAGCGATGCTGCCGCACGGCGTCAACTGGATGACGCACAACATGCAGAGCGCCAGCTTGGACCACGCCGTCTGGCTCCATGAGCCGTGTCGCGCGGACGAGTGGCTGCTCTACGCCACCGACAGTCCGTGGGCCGGCCATGCCCGCGGCTTCAACCGCGGCAAGATCTACACCCGCGATGGCCGCTTGGTCGCCAGTGTCGCCCAGGAAGGCCTAGTTCGCCTCCGCGAGCCCAAGTCCGACGAACCGGTGGTCTGAGCATCCATCCACCATGGGTGGACAGCAAACGAAGCCGGAGGCCCTCCTTCGGGCGCGAACGTCTCGTTCGCACGCTGCAAGGCCAGCCTTGGGGCGTGTCACGCCGCGCCGGAGAGCCGGCGGGCTGAGGCGGCATGCTCCCGCATGGCCTCGCCGACCGCTCCCTCCACGCGCGGCCTGAGGAACTAGGCCCTTAGGCCGCCTCCACCTCGCTGACCGCGGGCTCGTGAATGGGGCAGCCATTGAAGCGCGCGCGGAAGTCGGCGGAGTGTTGGTACGTTTCCCGCCGAGCCCGGTTGATGTTACCCAGCGGCCGATGCGCGGTAAGTCCGGTCCAGATGGAGAAGCGGGTCTCCTCGTTGACCTGGTGGACCAGCTTGCCTTCCCAGCTGTCCTGCGGAACGGTGCGGATCACGCCCACGCGCTGAAACGGCGTATCCTCTTCCTTCCACTCAACCGTGGGGTCCTCGATCGGCTGCTTGTCCTTGTCGCGTAGCAACTGAACCCGCACCTCCCACTCGCCGTCGATCCCCTTGGCATCCGCGCGTACCGTGTCGCGCAGCCCGTTGGGATTGCCGGCCAGATCGACCTCCTTGCCCTCCAGCTGGCGCAGCTGCGGCGAAACAGGCAGCACCTGGAACTTGGCTACATAGTCGCCGTACCGGAACGGCGTGACGCTCCAATACGTCTCGCCGAGCGGGTGGCTCTGCGGCGCCCCGCCGAGCGACGCGATCTTGGGGCTCTCCACACCCACCGCCTCAAGCGCCGAGTTCACGCCGCGCAGCGTCGCGGAAAGCACCTTCTTGGTGCCCTCCATCTTGTCGGTGGTCGCGGCCAGCGCCTTCAGGTTGCCCTCGAACTCCTTGGCCGTCTTGGCCTGGAACACCGGGCTCGCGACCATCACGAAGTCCTGCGTGTCGCCCTCGGCACCCGGCAGCCGCTCGCCCTCGACGCCCACGACCTTCCACGCCAGTCCGCGCGGCAGGCTGATTGCGTCATCGAGTATGTCGCCCGCGTTGGTGGAAACGCGCAGCAGCACCGGATAGGTGCCCCCCTTCGCGAACAGCCCCTGCGCCAACTCCGGCGGCAGGTTGTCGTCGACCGTCAACTCGCCCTTCAGGATGCCGTGCGCCTTGGCATGCACCGATCGCACCGCATGGCCGTAATTCTCGGCCGTGGTTTCAAGGATCGTGTCGAAATCCTTGTTCAGCTTCTGGATGACCTCGCCCTCGTCGGGCTGCACGTCCTCCATCTCGGGGGAGTAACGGACGGGCGGTGCGAGCGACATACGGCTTCTCCCTGGAAAAATCCCGGGATTAACCGACGTTATCGCTGTCGGGTTCCTTGATGGCCGGGTCCGCTACACGGCCGTGCGGCCATATTCCTGCTTGGTCACCGGGTGGCTGGACGAGAGCCCGCCGTCCACCGCGATCGCCTGCCCGTTGACGTAGCTGGCATCGTCGGACGCCAGGAACACCGCGACCCGCGCCAGCTCCTCCGGCTGGGCGCCGCGGCGCAACGGGTTGAGGCGCCCGACCCGGTCCATCTTTCCTGCCTCTCGCGCATAGTCGAAGGTGGGCTTGGTCATGCCCGTTTCGGTCAATCCGGGACAGATCGCGTTGACGCGCACGTTGGTGCCGGAGAATTGCTGCGCGGCCGTGGTCGCCAGGTTAATGACGCCCGCCTTGGACGCCGAATAGGCCGGCGATCCCGCACCCGACCGTATGCCCGCGACCGACGCCGTCAGCACGATCGCGCCGCCACCCATCCGTTGTGCGCGCTCGGCGATCCTGGGGCCCGCATGCTTGATCGCCAGATAGGGTCCGATCAGGTTGACGCGCAGCACTTCGGTAAAGAGCGCGACGTCCGTATTCAGGATGTTGGCCATGCCGCCGGAGATGCCCGCATTGGCGAACATCACGTCAAGGCCGCCGAACCGCTCTTCGGCCAGCGACACCGCGCGAACCACGTCCTCCTCGGATCCGGCGTCCATCGTCAGCGCGAGGGCGGCGTCACCGATGCCTTGTGCCGTTTCCGCCGCGCCATCCGTCACGTCGCAGCACAGCACCTGCGCACCCTCGGCGGCGAACTGGATGGCCGCAGCGCGGCCGATGCCGCTGCCTGCGCCCGTGACGATCACCGACTTGCCCGCAAAACGCATCGCTCAACTCCTCAGATCGTCACGCCGCCGTCGATCACCATGGCCTGGCCGGTCATGAACGCGGAAGCCCTGGAGGCAAGGAACACCACCGCGCCCGCGATCTCGTCCGGCTCGCCGATGCGACGCAGCGGAACGGTGCGGTTCGCGGCTTCAATGCGATCCGGGTTTTCCCATAGCGCGCGCGCGAAGTCGGTCTTGATGAGGCCTGGCGCGATGCAGTTCACGCGTACGCCCTTGGGGCCGTATTCGACCGCATAGTTGCGCGCGAGCTGGAAGTCGGCCGCCTTGGACACGTTGTACGCGCCGATCACGGGCGATCCGCGCAGGCCACCGATCGAGGAGACGATGATGATCGAGCCGTCTCCGCGTTCGGTCATTTCGGGCGCGACCATCTGGATCAGCCAGTGGTTGGAAAGGACATTGTTGTCCAGGATCTTGCGGAACTGTTCGTCCGCGATGCCCGCCAGCGGCCCGTAGTAGGGATTGGACGCCGCATTGCAGACCAGAACGTCGATGCGCCCGAATTTCGCGCGCGTCCCGTCCACCAGCGACTGGAGCGCCGCCTTGTCGGAGATGGAGGCGGCGAACGGGAAGGCCGTGCCTTCGCCGAACGCGGCGTCGATCTCGGCCGCGACCGAGTCGCACGCGTCCTGCTTGCGGCTGGAGATGACCACTTTGGCCCCGTGTCGCGCCAGCTCGACCGCGGACGCCTTGCCGATGCCCCGCGACGAGCCCGTGACGATCGCGACCTTTCCGGTCAGGTCGAACAGCGACATTCTTCTCTCCCTCGATCGATCGCCCGGCGGCGCGTCAGGCACCCGCCTTCTGCGCGAAGGCCCAGGCAGAATCCGCCAGCCGGTACACGCCCGCGGCCGACTTCTCCGCCTGGGCCGAGCTGGCCGTGCCCACCTGGATGCGCTTCTTGATACCCTGGACGATGCCCGTCAGCCGGAACAGATTATACGCGAAATACCAGTTCAGGTCGGGCACGCCGTCGCGACCCGTGGCGGCGCAATAGCGTTCCACCACCTCGTCGATCGTGGGGATGCCCGTTTCCGGCCCCGTCATGCCCTCGACGCCCGACCGCCCTTCGGGACGAGTCACCCAGCCCATCAGGAAATAGCTGAAGTCCGCCAGCGGATCGCCCAGCGTCGACAACTCCCAATCCAGAACCGCTACGATCCGACCTTCGTCGGCTGCGAACATGACATTGTCGATGCGGTAATCGCCATGGACCACCGAGGTCCGCGTCTGCTCGGGGAGCGTCCGCGGCAGCCACTCAATCAGCCGCTCCACCGACTCCATCCGCTCCGTCTCCGCGGCGCGATATTGTTTGGTCCAGCGGCCGACCTGGCGCTCGAAATAATTGCCCGGACGGCCATAGTCGCCCAGCCCGGCCGCCTCATGGTCCGTATTGTGGAGCGCGGCCAGCGTGTCGATCATCGCGTGGTAATGGGTCGTGCGCTCGGCCGGGGTCATGCCGGGCAGCTTGCCGTCCCACAGCGTCCGGCCGGGCACCATTTCCATGACATAGAAGGCGGAACCGATGAGGTCCGGGTCCTCGCACAGGCCATAGGGCGTGGGCACCGGAAAGCCCGTCGGATGCAGTCCGGCGATCACGCGGTACTCGCGCTCCACCGCATGGGCGGACGGCAGCAGCTGGCCGAACGGCTTCCGGCGCAGCACATAGGAGCGTCCGGGCGTGTCCAGCCGATAGGTCGGGTTGGACTGGCCGCCCGCGAACTTGGCATAGGAGACCGGCCCCTCGAAGCCGGCCACGTTGGCCTTCATCCATCCCGACAGGGCGTCCAGGTCCAGTCGGTCCCTATCCGGCACGTCCACCGTACCCACCATGCTGGTCTGCGCGTCGCTGAGAGCCGACTGATCCGTCACGTCCAACCCCGGGGTCAGTTGAAGGTTATGACGCTGCGCGTAGCGTCGCCACGGCGCAACTCGTCAAACGCGTCGTTGATCTTCTCGATCGGCATCCGGTCCGCGATGATCGTGTCCAAGTCGAGCAGGCCGCGCTGGTAGAAGTCTACCAGCCGCGGGATATCGACCGGGAAGTGGTTGCGCCCCATCAGCGCCCCCTGCACCTTCTTGTCGGCCAGCAGGTCCAGCGCCGACAGGCCCACGCGTTCGTTGAGCGGCATCATGCCCAGGATCGTGGCCGTCCCTCCCCGGCGAAGCACCTTGACCGCGGTCATGGCGGACTGCGGGCGGCCCACCGCCTCGATCGCGTGGTGCACGCCGCCGCGCGTCAGCTCCACGATCTCTTCCACCGCCGTGTCGCTGGTCGCATCCACCGTGTGAGTGGCGCCCAGCCTGGTGGCGATGTCGCGCTTGTCGCCGACCGGGTCGACCGCGATCACCTTGCCTGCGCCCGCGATCCTGGCTGCGTTCACTGCCGCCAGTCCTACGCCGCCGCACCCGACCACGCACACCGTCTCGCCCGGCACGACCTTGGCCGTGTTGAAGATGGCGCCGGCGCCGGTTGTCACCGCACAGCCCAGGATGGCCGCCCGATCCAGCGGCATGTCGCGATCGATCGCGACGCACGCATGCTCGTGGACCAGCATCTGCTCGGCATAGGCCGACAGGTTCAGCATCTGAAAGATGGGCTTGTCACCCATGCGGAGGCGCGGCGGCTCGCCCTGGCGGCGCTTCACGCCGGGATCGATGCACAACGACATGCGCCCCGTGACGCAGAACTCGCAATGGCCGCAGAACGCCGACAGGCAGGTGACGACATGGTCGCCGACCTTCACCGTGCGCACCTCGTCACCCACCGCCTCCACGACGCCGGCAGCCTCGTGACCCGGAATGCCGGGCAGCGGATGGGGATAGGCGCCGTCCACGAAGTGCAGGTCCGACCGGCACACGCCGCACGCGTGCGTCCGGATCAGCACTTCGTGCGAGCCGGGCTTGTCGACCTGGATGTCCTCCACGACGAGTGGCGTCTTGGCCTCGAACAGGACGGCTGCCTTCATGTCATTCCCCTCGACATCCCTTTGGCCACCGGACCGGCGGCGGTTCCTGCCGGTCCGGCGCCGCCGGTCTTCGCCGGCACCACGATCTCACCCGCGTGTCAGCGGGTCGCGGCCACGTCCCCGCTGCTGATCTCACGCCCGCCGCCGTGACCGCCCTGATTGGCCGCCTTGTACTCGGCGTGCTTGCCGAACTCGCTCCGCGCGATGGATCGGCAATGCACCTCATCCGGTCCGTCGGCGAAGCGCAGCGTGCGCATGGCGGCCCATTGATGCGCCAGCGGGAAGTCGTCGCTGACCCCGCCGCCGCCATGCGCCTGGATCGCGTCGTCCAAGATCGACAATGCCATGTTGGGCGCCTGAACCTTTATCATGGAGATTTCGAGCTGGGCGGACTTGTTGCCCGCCTTGTCCATCATGTCCGCCGCCTTGAGGCAGAGCAGGCGAGTCATCTCGATGTCGATGCGCGCGCGCGCGATCCGCTGCTCCCAGACCGAATGGCTGGCGATCGTCTTGCCGAAGGCGACGCGGCTCAGCAGCCGCTTGGCCATGGCCTCGATCCCCGTCTCGGCCACGCCGATGGTCCGCATGCAATGGTGGATGCGGCCTGGCCCCAGTCGCCCCTGCGCGATCTCGAACCCGCGCCCCTCGCCCAGCAGCACGTTCTCCACCGGAACGCGCACATTCTCCAGCAGCACCTCGCCATGGCCGTGCGGCGCATGGTCATAGCCGTAGACGGACAGCATCCGCTCGATCTTCACGCCCGGCGTATCCATGGGCACCAGGATCTGGCTCTGCTGACTATGGCGCGACCCTTCCGTGGAGGTCTTGCCCATCACGATCGCGACCGCGCAGCGCGGATCGCCCACGCCCGAGGACCACCATTTGCGCCCGTTGATGACGTAATGATCGCCGTCGCGCTCCATGCGCGTCTCGATGTTGGTCGCGTCGGAACTGGCGACGGCCGGCTCCGTCATCAGGAAGGCGGACCGGATCTCGCCTTCCATCAGCGGCTTCAGCCAGCGCTCCTTCTGCTCGCGCGTGCCGTAGCGGTGGAACACCTCCATGTTGCCCGTGTCCGGCGCGGAGCAGTTGAAGCATTCGGACGCCCAGCCGATCTTGCCCATCTCCTCGGCGCAGAGCGCGTATTCGAGGTTGGTGAGCTGCGTGCCCTCGAACGCGAAGCTGTCGTCGACGTGCGTCTGGCCGGAATGGGGCGGCATGAAGAAGTTCCAGAGGCCAGCCGCCTTGGCCTTCTTCTTCACCTCCTCGATCACGGGGATCACCTTCCACCGGTCGCCATTGTGCGACTGCTCGTGATACTCGTGCTGCCTGGGTGCGATCTCGCGGGCGATGAAATCGCGTACCCGGTCACGGAAATAGGTTTCGCGCTCGCTTAGCGTGAAGTCCATGGATCACCCCTCCGGCCGTTAAGTCGCCGGGGTTCCTAGACCGTACCGGCTTTTCGGTAAAGCACCCGCTGCAACACGGCTTAAAGGGCTGGCCCTTTGGATATTCGCTGATACAAGTCGGGCCATGTCGGCAACGGTCAACGCTGCCGCGGGGGAGGAGACGGGAACCAAGCGCTTCCGAGCGAAGCGCGAGGCGATCCTGGCTGCCGCCGCGGAGGCCATCAACGAACAGAGCGCGAAGGGCATGACCTTCGCAGATGTGGCGCGCCGCGTGGGTCTGAACACCACGTCCGTCACCTATTATTTCAAGCGCAAGGAAGACCTTGCAGCCGCCGCGTTCGAGAACACGTTGGCGCGGCTCAACGCCATGCTGGACGTGGCCTATGAGCACGACACGCCCGAGGACCGCGTGGCGCGGTACCTGCAGCTCAACATGGCCCGCATCGCCCGCGTGCGGCGGGGCGAGGAAAAGCCGTTCGCGATCCTGTCCGACCTTCGCGCCACGGAGGGGGACCTGCGCGCGGGCCTGCTCTCCGGCTGGCAGCGCGTGTTCCGGCGGACGCGTGGCCTGTGGGGCGATCCCGCCACCCGCGCGCTCAAGGACCTGTACGGTGCGCGCGCGCACGTGCTGCTTGAGAACACCTTCTGGGTTCCCGCCTGGCTGAACCGGTACGAGCCCGATCAGTGGGGTCGGGTCGAGGATCGGCTGATGGACGTGTTCCGCCACGGGCTGGCCGCGCCCGGGCAGGACTGGTCGCCCGAGATCATCCCCCTGCCCCGCGACGATGCGATTCCGGGACGCGAGGCGTTCCTGCTGGCGGCCACGCGCCTCATCAACGAGCTTGGTTATCGCGGCGCGTCCGTGCAGCGGATCGCGTCGGAACTGAACGTCACCAAGGGCAGCTTCTACCACCATCTTGATGCCAAGGACGAGCTGGTGCTCGCCTGCTACCGCCGCAGCTTCGACACGATCGGCGACGCCCAGCGGCTGGCGGACGAGCGCGGCGGCACGCACTGGCGCCGGCTACAGAGCGCGGTGTCCACGCTGCTGGACGTCCAGTTCTCCGATCGCGGTCCGCTGCTTCGCACCACCGCGTCCAGCGGCCTGCCGCAGTCCGACCGGCAGGCCATGGTGGAATGGTCCAACCGCATCGCGCGCCGTTATGCCGGAACCATTATGGACGGCGTGGCGGAAGGTTCGATCCGCGCGGTGGATGCGCTGGTCGCCAGCCAGTGCCTGATGTCGCTGCAGAATGCGGCCTTCGACATGCGGAAATGGGCCACGGCCATGCCGCGCGACCGCGCCGTCGCCATGTACGCGTCCACGCTCCTGTTCGGTCTGTTCGACGACCGCGCCGCGACGGGAGCCGCCACGCCGCGCTGAACCGCGGAGAAGCCGCACACCCGCGCTCACCACTTCGGCCCTGACCAAGGGTCCCGCTACCTCGGGGGGAGGAGCCGGACCCCAGATCAGGCCGGAGTGACGGACGGTTCATCCGTCATCCCGTCACAAGGATCACCGGCGAGGCATCACCGTACCAGGGCGCGGCGCTTCAGCTCGACGCCCGCCCGCCAGTAGTGGAACAGCGCCCAGGGCGTCGCGGCCGAGAAAATGACCATGGCCCAGCGCAGCGACTCCTCTCCGAACGTCGGCCGCAGCGCATAGCTGACCAGGCCGATCAGCGTCGGGCCCAGTCCCAGGCCGATCAGGTTGATGACCAGCAGCGTGATGGCGGCCCACAGCGCTCGCATCCGCAGCGGTGCCAGGCCCTGGATCAGCGCAAAGGTCGGCCCGAGATAGGTCGCCGTCAGCAGCACCGACAGCCAGTAGATCGGGATGCCGATCCACGGGTCGCTGGACAGGTAGAACAGGAACGACATCGGCAAGCCCACGCATTTCAGCGCCAGGATCATCCAGGCTTGGGCATGCAATCCGTACCGAGCCGCCAGCTTGTTCGCCAGCCAGCCGCCGCCAACCGCCGACAGCGTACCCATGATCGCCCCCAGAGGCGCGACATAGAGTGCGATCTGCGGCACTGCGAGCCCCATGGACCGCTGCATGAAGCTCGGCCCGAAGGCGCCGTGCGCATAGCCGATCAGCGACGTGATGGTGACGCCCATCACGAGGTGAAAGGCCGCACGATTGGCCCACATCTCCCGAAAGCCAGAGCCGAGCGACGGCATGGCGCCGACCGCTTCCTTCTCGGCCACGACCTGGACGTCCGACAGGCCGCGTCGGGGCTCTACCACGAACAGCTTGATGATGATGGCCAGCATGATGCCTGGGACGCCGACCGTGAACATGGCCACACGCCAGCCATAGGTGCTGGCGACCATGCCGCCGATGATCGTGCCGAATGCCGATCCCAGGACCACTCCCAGCGAGTAGATGCCCATGGCCCCCGCGCGCTTCTCGGGCGGGTAGAGATCGGCGATGATGGAATGGCTGGGTGGGCTTGATCCCGCCTCGCCGATGCCGACGCCAATCCGGGCGAGCAGCAGCTGCACGAAGTTCTGCGCCAGTCCACAGACCGCGGTCATCAGGCTCCACAGCGCCAGCGCGATCGAGATGATGTTGACGCGGCTGCCCTTGTCCGCCAGCCGCGCCACCGGAAGCCCGAGCGTCGCGTAGAAGATGGCAAAGGCGAGTCCCGCCAGCAGACCCAGCTGAACGTCGTTCAACTGCAGGTCGCGGCGTATCATTTCCTGCAGGATCGCCAGGATCTGGCGGTCCATATAGCTGAAGAAGTAGGCCGCCGTGAGAAGCGTCAGCGTCAGCCCGCGTCGGCGTGTTGCCAGCGTGGCATCGATCTCCGGTCGGTTCTCGATGCCCCCGATACCGCGGCTCACCCCGCGGCCGGCTTCGTCCGTGGTGCTAGCGGTGTTCATGACCGCACCCGTGCTTCGACATCGCCGTCTCCTATCCTCTTGGACGGGAACCGCGACGCCGAAGCGCGGGCGCGGCTCCCGTCAGAACTTGCCCCTGAGCGTCACGCCATAGGTCCGCGGTTCACCCAGGAACTGCGAGAAGATCTGGCGACCGCCGGGATATTGCGGATCCTGAAACGCCGCAGAGTTGGCACCCTGCTGGAACGGCGAGTTGAACGCCACCTGCGCAAAATCGACGTTGGTCAGGTTCTGGCCCCAGACCTCCAGCGACCAGTTCTCGCTCGGTCCGCGGATGCCGACACGTGCGTTGAACAGCGCAAAGCCTTCCTGCTCCTTCTGGGGGAACAGGTCCGACCCGGTATTGTAGTCGCCGGTCAGGCGAACGTCGCCGTAGAACAGCAGCGACAGTCCGCTGCTGCCGAGTTCCGGCGTCCAGGCCGCGGAGTTGGTCACCACCACCGCGGGAGCGTTGGACATGCGGTTGCCCGGCAGGTTGCGAAGCGCCTGGTTCAGCGGCGCGCCCGCCTCGTTGCCGACGATGTTGGCGCGATACTTGGTATCCGCATAGGTCAGGCCGGCGCTGACGCGGAAGTCGCGCATCGGCACCAGCGACGCCTCCAGCTCGACACCCTGCGACCGAACGCCATAGCCTACGTCGCCTGCGGCGCACGCGCCGGTCGCGGCCGCGTTGGCGCTGTAGTTCGGTGCCGCCGGGAAGGTGCTCTGGTCGCGGTCGCCGCCGTTCAGCGACGTGGAGCAGCCACCGATGTTCTGCACCAGGAACACCGTTCCATCAAAGGTATTCAGCTGAAAGTTGCTGAAGTCCTGGCGGAAGCCGGCAATCGTCAGCGTGAACGGGCCGGTCGCGTACTTGGCGCCGATCTCATAGGCGTTCACCGTCTCGGCATCGAACTGGAGGTTGCCGACCAGGGCCTGCGCGCCGCCGAGCGATGCAAAGGTCGTGGTGATCTGGCCCGCGGCATTCGGCTGCAACGGCGCCTTCAACGCCGAGCGGTCGAAGTTGAAGCCGCCCGCCTTGTAGCCGCGCGAGTAGGAGCCGTAGATCAGGAGGTCGTCGATCGGCTTCCACGACAGCACGGCCGTGCCGGTGAACTCGTCCTCCTTGCGCTGGTCCGAGATGCTGACGCCGTTCAACTCGGCCGTGGAATTGCCCTGACAGCCCAGGCCGATCAGTGCCTGCGCCAGTGCCCGCCGCGTCGCAAAGGCGGCACCAGGCGTGTTGGCGGCGGCGGTCAGCGTGTTCTGAAGCGTCACGCAACCGGTATTGTCGTTGCCGAATGTGGCGCCGAACCGCTTGCGCTCGTTGGTGTAGCGCAGGCCCAGCGTCAGGTCGATATTGTCGGTCACGTGGACGATGTTGTGCGTGAACGCCGCGAAGCTGCGGCTGTTCTGGCGGTACAGGTCGGCCGTGGAGCCGCGGTCGTTGATGCCGTCCAGCGTCAGGAAGCCCTGCGCCACGTCCAGCCCGCCTGCCGCCGTCAGCGTCGCCGCGCCGATACCCGGTGCCACGCAGCCCGGGCTCGTGGGCGAATAGAGCGCAGCCAAGCCACCGCCCGAGATGATGCGGCACGTCGCGAAGCGGCCGTACTGCGATCCAAAACGCAGGTTGCTGCGCCCGCGGAACTTCTCGTTCAGGTAGAAGCCGCCGATCAGCCAGTCCAGCTTGTCGTCGAACAGAGTGCCATTCAGCCGGACTTCCTGCGTGAAGGTACGGAAAGCACGCCGGTTGTCGCCATTGTTCGCGTTGTACAGGATGTCGACCGAGCTGTAGTCGGTGTCCGACCCTTGTTCGTTGTAATAGTCGCGATAGGCGGTGACCGAGGTCAGCTTGGTGTTGCCGAAGGTCCAGTCCAGCTGGCCCGAAACGCCCCAATCCTGCGTCTCGCCATCGTAGCTCCGACCCGGACTGACGGAAATGGTCCGGTCAAAGCCCGGATTGAACCGGGCCACGTTCTGGCCCAGATCGCGCAGCACGTTGATGATGTTGTTGCCGTTGGGCAGGCCCGTGGTCAGCGGCGTCGCCGGCTGGTTCAGGTTGCCGACCGAGGGCGCGACGGTGCGGTCGACATAGATCGCGCCGCAGCACGCTTCCTGCCGCTTGGTATAATCGCCGATCAGGCGGAAGCTGACGTCCTGCACCGGCTCGAACAGCAGCTGGCCGCGCAGGAAATAGCGGTCGCGATCGTTGACGCGACGGTCATTGGTCGGGTCGCGATAGAAGCCGTCGCGCTTGACGTAGACGCCGTCCAGCCGGGCCGCCAGCACGTCCTTGACGATCGGGCCGGTGATGCCGGCCGCCAGGCGGATGAAGTCGTAATTGCCGTAGGTCGCCTCGCCCGTGGCGCCGAACTGATAGCTGGGCGCCTTGCTGACAACCGAGATGAGGCCGGCGGACGAGTTGCGACCGCCCAGCGTGCCCTGCGGCCCGCGCAGCACCTCGACGCGCTCGATCTCGCCCAGCTCGTTCAGGCCGATGCCCGCGCGGCTGCGGTACACGCCGTCAACGAGAACGACCACCGAGCTTTCAAGGCCGGGATTGTCGCCCACGGTCCCGATGCCGCGGATGCGGGGGCTGGCGTTCGCCTCGGACCCGGTGGAGGACACCAGCAGCGACGGGGCGAGCTGGTTCAGCTGGCGAATGTCGTTGGCGCCCGACAGTGCCAGGCTCTCGGAGGTCACGGCCGAAATGGCGACCGGCACGTCGGCCAACGCCTGGACGCGACCCTGCGCGGTCACGACGATGTCCTGTCCGGGCGCGTCGGCGCCCTGCCCGGCACCTTCGCCGTCCAGAGCGCCGGAGGGCGACGGAGACTGGCCGGTCTGGGTCTCGGCACCGCCGGCGGCACTCAGGCCAGGTGCGGGCTGGCCGGGCGCCGGCTGGTTCGCGTCGCCAGAGGGCTGCGCCTGGTCAGAAGTCTGGGTCTGGCCCGCCTCAGGCGACACTTGGGCGGAGGCTGCGCCCGCCAGAACCAGCACCGGCAAGGCACACGCGGCCAGAAGAACCCGCTTGGTCATTCAGAAAACCTCCCCAGACGTCGCTGGCCGGAACAGGCCGCGATTGACTGGGGCCGATTGGCCGAGGGGGTCGAGCAGCGTCAAGTCGTATTCCGGGTATGCTGCGAATGGCACGGGCCGGAAATGGCATGGTGTGGCCCTCGGGCCGCACCTGCCGCTACCGTCACGCGCCATTTCGCGGCTCAGTAGCCGTTCAGGCGGGCAAAGCGCTCGCGGTGATAGGCGGCGTTGCCCCACATCGCCTCGAGCACCGCGGCCCGCTTGATGTAGAAGCCGGCGTCGTGCTCGTCCGTCATGCCGATGCCGCCGTGCAGCTGCACCATCTCGCGGCTGACCAGCTTCAGCGTGTCGGACGCGATCGCCTTGGCCAGGCTGACCGCCTGGTCCAGGTCTGACCGGCCGGCGTCCACTGCCTCCAGCGCGCCCTCCACGGCGGATCGCATCAGCTCCAGCTCGGTGAACATCTTGGCCATGCGGTGCTGCAGCGCCTGAAAGGTCGAGAGCTGCTGACCGAACTGGACGCGGACCTTCAGATAGTCGTTGGTCTGCCCGAACGCCTGCTCCGCCATGCCCAGCATCTCCGCGCAGAGCAGCGCGGTTGCGCGGTCCACGACGGCCTGGGTCAGCTCCGGCCCGCCCAGCTTCACGGCGGGCGCGCCGTCGAACGCCACTTGCGCGTGGCTGCGGCTGTCCGCCATGATCCGCGGCGAGCGGGTGACGCCCTCCTCACCCGTAACCAGGTAGAGGCCGTCCTGCGCGGAGACCACAAACGCCTGCGCGCCGTCGCCTTCGGCCACGAACGCCTTGGTTCCCGTCAGCTTGCCGCCTTCGACGCGCGTGTCCAGCCTGGACGGATCGTGGATCGGCCCCTCGTCAATCGCCAGCGTGGCAACCAGCGATCCGTCGGCGATCCGGGGCAGCCATTCGGACTTCGCGCCCTCGTCGCTGCCCATTGCGATGGCGGTGGCGGCGGGAGCCACGCTCGCCAGCGGCGATGCGGCCAGGTTCCGGCCCAGTTGCTCCAGCACCAGCCCCATGGACAGGTAGCCGAAGGCCGAACCGCCGAACTCCTCGGGCACCACCACGCCCGACCAGCCCATCTGGCCGATCGCGCTCCAAGCTTCGGCGTCATAGCCCTCCGTTGGTGCCGCGGCGCGCAACTTGCGGAACGCGGTCACTGGCGATTCATTATCGGCCCATTCGCGCGCCATGTCGCGAAGCATCGTCTGTTCGTCGTTCAGGACGGCCATGTGTTTCCCTCGTTATCCCTGAGGTAGTTTCTCGACTTGGCGTCGCCCCGGACTTGATCCGGCGTCCCGCCTTTTCGCCGGCGTCGGCAAGGCAGCGGGACCCCGGCCCTAGGCCAGGACGATGACGGTTGGGTAAGCGATGCTCACCAGGCCTTACTGATGGTCCAGCATTCCCAGGATGCGCTTGGCGATGACGTTGTTCTGGATCTCGCTGGACCCGCCATAGATCGACACCGCCTTGCCCCACAGCCAGGTGCGCGTCTGGTTGATCTCGGCGTCGGAAAAGCCCTCGCCCTCCCAGCCCAGGCCCTGCATCCCCATGATCTCAATGCCCAATTCGGCGCGATCCTGCGTGATGCGCGCACCGACATTCTTCATGATGCTGGTCGCCGCCGACGGCCCCTGGTTCGACTTGGCCTCCAGCGCCGCGCGGCGCAGCGTCAGCGCAAAGACGCGTGCGTCCATCTCGTGCCGGACGATCCGCATCCTGAGGTCGCCGTCATTCAGACGACCCTTGTCATCCGTGCCGCGATACTTCTTGGCGATCGCGGGCACGCCCTGACCCGCGTTCATGCGGCCCTGCGACCCGCCGCCGCCCGAAAGGCTCGACCGCTCGTGCTGAAGCAGCCGCTTGCCGATCGTCCAGCCCTGGCCCTCGGCGCCCACCAGATTCTCCTTGGGCACCTTCACGTTGGTGAAGAAGGTCTCGCAAAAGGGCGACGCGCCGGAGATGAGCTTGATCGGCTTCACCTCCACGCCCTCGGCATCCATGTCGATCAGCAGGAAGCTGATGCCCTCGTGCTTCTTGCTCTTGTCCGTCCGCACCAGCGCGAAGCACTTGTCGGCCCACTGGCCGCCCGACGTCCAGGTCTTCTGTCCGTTGACCAGGTAATGGTCGCCCTTGTCCTCGGCAAAGGTCTGGAGCGCCGCCAGGTCCGACCCCGCGCCCGGCTCCGAATAGCCCTGGCACCAGCGGACCTTGCCCGTCGCAATGTCTGGGATGTGCTTCTGCTTCTGCTCTTCCGTACCGTATTCCAGCAGCGTCGGACCGAACATCATTATGCCCATGCCGCCGATCGGGTTGGACGCGCCGGCCCGTGCCAGTTCCTCGCCCAGCACCCGCGCCTCGGCACGGTTCAGCCCGCCGCCGCCATATTGCTTCGGCCAGGTGGGAACGCCCCAGCCCTTCTTGCCCATGGCATCCGTCCAGGCCTGCTCGTCGGCGCTGAGCTCGGTCGGACCTTCGACCGCGGACATGGAATTGTCGCGCGTGCGGAGCGAAGCGGGAAAGTTCTCGGCGATCCAGGCGCGCGCTTCCTGGCGGAACGCCTCCACGGGATCGGCGGAAAGGTCGGGGGCGGTTGCCACGGGCATTCTCTCCTTGGACGACCGAAACTGAATATCGGGTATGCCAGCGCCATCGCACGGATCGGCGCCCCTGCCAAGCGCTTCCGTGCCGTTACACCCGGCTGCGCGTCGAGGCTGTCCTACAACAGGCGAACCGTGCCATGTATGCGCATGGTCCGCGTGCCAATGCCCTTCAAACCTGTCTCCGCGCGGATCGGCGACAAGGGCGTCGCACGTCTCAACTTCCTCAACTTCGAGCAGCCGGCATGATCCGCTTCGAGAACCGCGCCGTGCCCATCGTGCTGGCTGTGGCCGTGGTGGACGTGATCGGCTTCGGCATCGTCATGCCCGTGCTGCCCGCGCTGATCGTGCGCCTGGGCCGCGTCGGCCTGGGCGACGCGACGCGCATCGGCGGCTGGATGCTGGCGGTGTTCGCCGCGGCGCAATTCGTGGCGGGTCCGGTGATCGGCAATCTCGGCGACCGGTTCGGGCGCCGGCCCGTGATCCTGGCCTGCACGGCCGCCTTTGCGCTCGACTATCTGCTGATGGCCGCCGCTCCTTCCTTGGCTTGGCTGTTCCTAGGACGTGCGATCGCCGGCGTCACCGGCGCCATCTACGGCCCTGCGAGTGCAGTGATCGCCGACGTCACCCCACCAGAGCGACGTGCCGCCTCGTTCGGGCTGCTGGGTGCTGCGTTCGGACTGGGCTTCATCGCGGGGCCGGCGCTTGGCGGCCTTGTGTCCGGCTGGGGGCCGCGCGCACCCTTTATCCTGGCCTCGGCGCTGGCGGGATTGAACACGCTGGTGGCGCTTGCTCTGCTGCCGGAGACGCTGGACGCGGACAAGCGCCGCGCCTTTCGCCTGCGCGACGCGCACGTGATTGGCGCTTTCCGCCCGCTCTTCCAAGCGGGCCACGCCGCGCCGCTGCTGATGGCCTGGTTCCTTTGGCAGGTCGGCGGCGTCGTCTACCCGGCCACCTGGGCCTTCTGGGCGGCCATCCGGTTCGGCTGGAACGCGACCGCGATCGGCTGGAGCCTCGCCTGGATCGGCTTCCTCTCGCTGCTCGTGCAGTCGCTCCTGACCGGCCGGGCGGTTGCGCGCTTCGGCGAGCGTCGGGCGGCGCTGCTGGGGCTCGCCTGCGGGTCCGCCTGCCTCGTCGCCTACGCGTTTACGACAGAGGGGTGGCAGGTCTACGCCTTTTTCCTGGTCGGCTGCCTGGGCGCCCTTGCATGGCCCGCCATGAACGGCCTGCTCAGCCGCATGGTGGACGAGACGCACCAAGGCGCGCTTCAGGGCGGCATCGGCGCGATGAACTCGGTCGCTGCCGTGATCGGGCCGGTCGCCGCCGCGCAGGCGCTCGCCTGGGGCTCGACCCGCGGCCTCGACGGGGCGGCGTTCCTGCTGGCGGGCGGACTGCTCGCGGCGGCGGCGCTTATCCTCTGGCTGCGGGTGCCCGCTCCTCCCCTCAGCCCTCCCGCCCAGGCCGCCGACTGAGCCCCACGTCCAGGTGTGCGCCCGCGTCCACCAGCGTCACCTCGCCCGTGATGGCGCGGCCGGCGGGATCCAGCATCATCGCGATCGGCCCCGCGATGTCCTCTGCCATGGCCGCCATTGCCATCGGCGTGGAGCCGGCGATGCGCGCGTTCAGCTTGGCGAAGCCCTCCTCGCCCAGCCGCTTCTCGAACCAGCCCGTGCCGACATAGCCCGGCGCCACCGCGTTAACCCGGATGGCGGGCGCCAGCACGCGCGCCAAACTCTTGGTCATGGTGATGAGCGCTCCCTTTGACGCTGCATAGGCGACCGACGATCCGACGCCGAACACGCCCGCCACCGACGCCACGTTGACCACCGCCGAATGCGGCCCTTCCCGCATCGCGGCTGTGCAGGCGCGGATCATCTGAAACGCCCCCACCGTGTTCAGGCGGTAGATGTCGAGCCAGTCGTCCATCTCCAGCGCGTCCAGATCCTCGTGCGCGGCGAACTTGGTCCGGCCCGCATTGTTGACCAAGAAGTCGAGCCGCCCCCATTTCTCTATCGCCGCCGCGGCCAGCCCGCGGCAGTCTGGATCGGACGCCACGTCCGCGCGGACGGCGATGCCGCCCACCTCCTCCGCCAGTGCCTCCGCCTCGTCGCGGCTGGAGGCATAGTTGACGACGCAGCGCACCTCGCGCTCCGCCAGATGTCGCACCACTGCGGCGCCGATGCCGGTGCCGCCGCCGGTGACGATCGCGACCGAGCCTTTCATGCGGCCGCACTCGGGCGAGCCGTGGCGCGCGCGTGCCAGGCCAGCAGATGCTCACGCTCCTCCGGCATCTTCACGCCGATGAAGCCCGCGAAATCGACCGTCGTCAGCAGCGCAATATCGGCAACGGAGAACGCCCTTCCGTCTAGCCACTCGCGATCGGCCAAGAACCCGTCAAACTCCTTCATGGCGCCGTGCACCCGCTCCACCTGCGCCTCGCCGAACTCGGGAAAGCGCTTGATCGGCAACCGCGCGGTCAGCGGATGCGCATGGACCCAGAACATGGACAGCGGCACCATCAGCCGAAGCTCCACGCGCCGCGTCCACATGTCTACGGCCGCCACGCCCTCCGCCCCGGCCCCGAACAGCGGCGGCTCCGGGTGGAGCGCCTCGAAATACCGGCAGATGGCGATGCTCTCCGTCAGCACCGTGCCGTTGTCCAACTCCAGCGCGGGCGTCTGCCCCAGCGGATTGACCTTTAGGTACGCTTCACCCTTCTGCTCACGCCTAGGAATTGAGACGTCCTGACTCGGCACGGAAACGCCCTTCTCGGCCAGGAAGATGCGCACTCTTCGTGGGTTGGGCGCCGGATTGGCTGAGTCGTAGAAGATCATGTTCCCTCCCCTTTTCGAAGAATGCGTATGGCATCGCGGCCCGCGTCCGCCTAGTGGTTGCACGGTACATGGTACGGGGTGGACGGACGATGACGGCCGAGGAGATCATGGCGCAGGAGTTCGGCACGCTGCCGGATCTGATCGCTGCCCATGCGCGTGAGCGCGGCAGCAGGGCCGCAGTGGTCATGGACGGCGACAGCCTGACCTATGCCGAACTCGACGACCTGATGGATCGTATCGCCGCCGCCCTTCAGCGCGACGGGACGGAGCTTCACCAAGCGGTCTCGATCATCTCGGGCACGTCGGTCCGCTATGCGGCGCTGTTCCTGGGCGCTCTGCGGGCGGGCAACGTGCCGGCGCCCATCGCGCCGTCGTCCACCGGCGATCAGATGGCTACCATGGTTTCCGACAGCGGCGCCATTCACCTGTTCCTGGACGGGGAGAACGAGGCCACCCTGGGCGACCGCGATACGCCCGCGCGCCGCATACGCCTCGACACACCGGAGTTCGAGAACTGGCTCGCGCCCGCAGGCGAGAAGCCGAAAGCCGTCACGGTCGGTCCCGACGATCCGTTCAACATCATCTATTCGTCCGGCACCACCGGCACGCCCAAGGGCATCGTCCAGCCTTACAGGATGCGCTGGGGCCAGGTGTCACGCTATGCGGGCGCGTTGGGAACGGGCGTCACGCTCAACTCGACGCCGCTTTATTCCAATACCACGCTGGTCAGCTTCCTGCCGACCTTCGCGCGCGGCGGCACGGTGGTGCTGATGAAGAAGTTCGACGCGCGTCGTTTCCTGGAACTGTCGGAAGAGCACCGCGTCACCACCGCCATGCTGGTGCCCGTGCAATATTCGCGCATCATGGCCGTGCCCGACTTCGACAGCTTCGACCTCTCCAGCTACACGCTCAAGACCTGCACCAGCGCCCCCTTTCCCGCCGCGCTCAAGGCCGATGTGGTGAAGCGCTGGCCCGGCCAGCTGGTCGAATATTACGGCATGACGGAGGGCGGCGGCGGCACGATGCTCGACGCCACGGCGCACCCCGACAAGCTCCACACCGTGGGCAAGCCGCGTCCCGACGTGGACATGCGCCTGATCGACGAGGAGGGGAACGAGGTCGGCCCCGGCGAGGTGGGCGAGGTGGTCGGCCGGTCCGCGGGCGCCATGATGATCGGCTATCGCAATCGCCCCGACGCGACGGCGGACGCCACCTGGTACGACAAGGACGGCAACCGCTTCATCCGTCACGGCGACGTCGGCCGTTTCGACGAGGACGGCTTCCTGATCCTCATGGACCGCAAAAAGGACATGATAATTTCGGGTGGCTACAACATCTTCCCGTCCGACCTCGAACCGATCCTGGCGAAACACCCCGCGGTCGCCGATTGCACCGTGGTGGGCGTTCCTTCCGAACAATGGGGCGAGACCCCGATCGGCTTCTACGTGGCCCGCGACGGCGCGGAGGAGGGACCGGATACCGTGCTTGCTTGGTTCAACGCCCAGGTCGGCAAGACGCAGCGCCTGTCCGCGCTCCACGCACTGGACGAGCTGCCCCGCTCCGCCATCGGCAAGGTGCTGAAGCGCGAGCTTCGCGACCGTTTCGTGGCGGCAGAGGCCGTGGCATGAGCTCGCTGCCCCAGCTCCTCGCCGGCCTCCAGGCCGTCGAGGGTGGCTTCCGCACCGCCATCCCGGACACCTGGCTCCAGGGTCGTACCGCCTATGGCGGCCTGTCCGCCGCGCTAGCGCTCCACGTGGCACAGGGATCGGACGAAGACCTGCCGCCGCTCCGTTCCGCGCAGGTCGCCTTTATCGGGCCGCTGTCGGGCGAAGTCACGATCCGCGCCACGCGCCTGCGCCGGGGCCGCAACGCCGCCTTCGTCCAGGCGGACGTGGAGAGCGAGGCGGGGTTGGGCCTGCGCGCAACCTTCGTGTTCATGCGCGACGTGGAAAGCCGCGTCGATCACCGCGCCGGCTCCGCGCCTCACTTCGTCCGCCCCGGCCCCGACGACAAGGTGTTCAGCAGCGCGCGCGGCGTCTCTTTCACGCAGAACTTCGAATATCTGGACCGCCGCGACGACGATCTAGGTCCGGCGGAATGGATGCGCTGGGTCCGGCTCAAGGATCGCGACGGCCTCGACCCGATGGTGGAACTGATGGTGCTGGCCGATTGCCTGCCGCCTGCCGCCTTCCGTCTGCTGGGCGGCCCCGCGCCCGTCAGCTCCATGACGTGGCTGTGCAACCTCCTCACCTCGCATCCGGCAACCACGGACGGCTGGTGGCTGCTGCGCACCAACAGCGACTATGCACTGCACGGCTCGTCCAGCCAGGAAATGGGCATGTGGAACGCCGACGGCACGCCGGTCGCGCAACAGATGCAGAGCGTCGCCCTCTTCGCCTGAACGCCGGAGTCTCGATCGGCGACAATTGGCGACAATAGTCCGCTCGCCCGTCGACGCACCCGCGACTATCCTCCGCCCGAACAAGGCAGGGGACACGCGCATGAACAGGCTGACGATGCTGGCGATCGGTACGGTGGCGATGCTGCTGATCCCGGCGTGCAACCGGCAGGACGACGGTGCCGGCAACACCGCCGCGTCGGCCGACGACGATGGCGACCGCAACCGTCGCGGTCGTCGCGGAGAGGGCGGCTGGCGGCGGGCCGACGCGAACCGCGATGGCGTCGTCACCCGCGAAGAAGTCGCGGCCGAGAACGACGCTCGCTTCGCCGCGCGCGACCGCGACGGCGACGGCAAGCTGACGGGCGACGAGCTGAACGCCCGGATGCGCCGCGCCAGCGACGAGGCTGACGGGCCGGTGACCAGGGAAAGCTTCCGCGAGCGCGCGCTGGCCCGCTTCGACCGGTTCGACGCCGATGGAAACGGCCGGCTCGAGGGCGATGAACTGCGCCGCGGCCGCGGTCGCGGCGGCGGACGGGAGCCGCGGGACTAGGTGGCCGACACCCCCCACCTCCTGCTGGTCGAGGACGAGCGGTCGATCCGCGAGCCTCTTGCCGCCTTTCTGACCCGTGACGGCTTCCGGGTGACCCAGGCCGGCGATGCGGAGGCCGCGCGCCAGAGACTTTCCGCCTATGCCATCGACCTGGCGGTCGTGGACGTGATGATGCCGGGTGAGGACGGCCTGTCGCTCTGCCGCAGCCTTGCGCGAGCCGGGACGGTGCCCGTGATCCTGCTGACCGCCCGCACGGAGGAGGCGGACCGGGTGGGCGGCCTGAGCGCGGGTGCCGACGACTATGTCGTGAAGCCCTTCTCGCCGCGCGAGTTGGCCGCGCGCATCCGTGCCGTGCTCCGCCGCGTGCGCGCCGGCGAGGCCCGGCCCATGGCGCAGGCCCAGGCCTATGGCTTTGCCGGCTGGCAGCTCCACACGGCCGACCGCGCCCTGGTGGACCCCGGCGGCGTCACCGTTCCGCTCTCCACCGGCGAGTACAATCTCCTGCTGGCGCTCGTCATGCGCCCGGGCCAGGTGCTGACGCGCGACCAGCTGCTCGACCTGACACAGGGACGCGAGGCCGGTGCCTTTGATCGCGCGATCGACAACCAGGTCAGTCGCTTGCGCCGCAAGATGGAGGGCGCCCCCAAGGCGCCCGATATCATCAAAACCGTGTGGGGTGGCGGCTACACGCTCTCCGCCGAGGTGACACGGCTGTGACGCGCGCCCGGCGCTGGCCGGCCCGCAGCCTTTCCGGCCAAATGGCCCTTCTCCTGGCCCTGGCGCTGTTCATCGCCCAGGCCCTCAATTTCACACTGCTCCTGCGCGAACGGCGGACGCTCAGGCTGGCACAGGTCACGGGTCCGGCGGTGGCCAGGCTGGTGGACGCGTCGGACCGGAACACGAGCGGCCGGAGCCAAGGCGACCGGTTGGGCGGCGAACGCGACGGTCACCGATCGCGCGTCCGGCGCCTTGCCTCGGCTCCGTCGGTCGCCGGCCTGGATCGGGAAACGCAGGTGGAAGCGGCCGTGCTGTCCGGGCTTCGCGAGGCGGGTGCGCCGGGGTCGCGCGTCGTGGCGATCCTTCGCCCGATCAATCCCAAGGATCCGCCCTTTCGGCGCCGCAGTCCGCCGCCGCCCGATGTGGACCAGGAGATCGTGATCGCCGCCGAGCAGCCGGACGGATCGTGGCTGATGACACGCCTGCCCTGGTGGGGCGGCGAGGCCGGCTTGGTCTGGCGCCTGGCGATGCAGACGCTGATCCTCTACGCCGCCATGCTGCTGCCAGTCCTGTGGGTCGCGCGCCGCATCGCCGCGCCCTTGCGCGACCTGACCGCCGCAGCCGAGCGCTTCGTGCCTGGCGACGATGCCCCGATGGCCGAGCGCGGCCCGCCGGACGTCACCGCGCTTGTCGCCGCGTTCAACCGGCTTCGCGCGCGCGTGACCGCGATGCTGGACGAGAAGGACCGAATGCTGGGCGCCATCGGCCACGATCTCCGAACGCCGCTGGCAGCGCTCCGCGTTCGGCTGGAGGGGATCGACGACGAACCCGACCGCCGCCGGTCGATCGGCCTGGTTGAGGAGATGGACCGGACGCTGGACGACATCCTCTCGCTGGCGCGGCTCGGCCGGCCCGGCGAGCTCGCGACGGAGGTCGACCTGGCCGCGCTGGCGGACGCGGTGGTGGAGGACTTCCGCGACCTGGGTGCGAACGTGACCTACGCCGACCACCCCCGGCTGGCGCTGCGCCTTCGCCCCACCATGATCCGGCGCGCCGTCCGGAACCTCGTGGAGAATGCCGTGAAATATGCGGGCACGGCTGAGGTTCGGGTCGAACAGGATGCCCGCGAGGCCCGGATCGTGGTGGCCGATCGCGGTCCCGGCATCCCGGCCGATCGCCTAGGCGCGGTGCTGGAGCCCTTTACTCGGCTGGAGGAGTCGCGGAATCGCGACACGGGCGGTATCGGGCTCGGTCTGGCCCTCGCTCGCGCCATCGCGCGTGAGGCCGGCGGTGACCTGCACCTGCGCAACCGTGATGGCGGCGGCCTCGCGGCGATCCTGGCCTTACCGCGCTGAGCTTCCGCGCTACCCCTCCGCGATGCGGCTCGTGTCGCGCGTGTCCGGCAGGCGGAAATACACCGCCAGCGACACCGCGATCATCGCCGTCACGTACCAGTAGAAAGCGCGCTCCATCCCCGCGCCCTTGAGCCACAGCGCCAGATACTCCGCCGTGCCGCCGAAGATCGTGTTCGCCACCGCATAGGGGAACGCCACGCCCAGCGTCCGGATGTGCGCCGGGAACATTTCCGCCTTCACCAGTCCGCTGATCGCCGTATAGCCCGACAGTGCCACCAGCGCCGCCGTCACCATCGCCCAGGCCACGACGGCGCTGCCGACGCTCTCCAGCGCCAGGAACAGCGGCACCGTGCCCAGCACGCCCAGAACGCCGAAGCCGATTAGCATAGGCCGCCGTCCCACCCGGTCCGACATTGCGCCCGCCACGGGCTGCACGCCCGCATAGACCAGCAGCGCCGCCGTCATAACGCGGCTGGCGGTCACCCGGTCGAACCCGCCCGTGTTCACCAGGAACTTCTGCATGTACGTGGTGTAGGCATAGAAGGCGAGCGTACCGCCAGCCGTCAGCGCCATCACGGTCCATGCCTCGCGCGGATACTCGCGGAACAGCGCGGCGCCGCTCGAACGCACAGGACCGGCCGCCGCCGCCCGGAAGGACTCGGTTTCCAGCAGCCCGCGCCGGATGCGGAAAACCGCCACCGCCAGCAGGCCGCCGATAATGAAGGGCACGCGCCACCCCCATGCCTCCAGCGCCGCCTCGCTCAACCAGGCCTGGAGCGCGATCAGCACCGCCAGCGCCGTCAGCTGGCCGCCGATCAGCGTGACGTACTGGAAGCTGGCATAGAAGCCGCGCCGCTCGCGCCCGGCCATCTCGGACAGATAGGTGGCGCTGGCGCCATATTCGCCGCCGACGCTCAGGCCCTGGAGGATGCGGGCGAAGACCAGCATCGCAGGCGCCAGCGCGCCCGCCGTCGCATAGCCTGGCGTCGCCGCGATAATGAGCGAGCCCACGCACATCAGCGTCACCGACAAGGTCAGTCCCGCCTTGCGCCCATGCCGGTCGGAATAGACGCCCATCACCCAGGCACCGATCGGCCGCATCAGAAAGCCGACCGCGAAGATCGCGGCCGCGTTCAGCAACTGCGCGGTGGCGCTGCCCTTCGGAAAGATGACCGGCGCGAAGTAGAGCGTGAAGGCCGAGTAGACGTACCAGTCATACCATTCGACCAGGTTGCCGGCCGACCCGCCCAGGATCGACCGCATCCGGCCCGCACGCGTCACGCTGTCCCCGCCCATGCGCCACTCTTGGCGAACGGGACCGAAAAGGGAAAGCCGCTATCGCAGGCAGAACCCCTCCCCCGACCCGGGGGAGAGGATCAGCCGCGATGCCTCAGTTCTCGTCGTCCTCGCCGCCGGTCTCAACACCCAGGTCGTCGTCGCCGCCCAGATCGACCTCGTCGTCGGCGGAGGGCTCGCCCTCGTCCGCGTTCTCCAGGTCCTCGTCGCCGCCGGACAGGTCGGCATTGTCCTTGGTCTGGTCGGCCTTGACCACTTCGAACGGCAGCGGCTGCTTGGACTTCAGGATGGGCTCGGGTTCCCAGGTGTTCCCGCAGTTGATGCAGGTCACGGGATCGTCCTTTTCCAGGTCATAGAAGCGCGTTGCGCACTTCGGGCACGTGCGCTTCGTGCCCCACTCCGGCTTTATCATGCCGTCACCAGCCTCATCATAGGGAAGGTGCCGGCAAACGGCCGGCGAAACGGCGCGCGCCTTGCCATAGGCTACCCCCCCTGTCAAAGCGCCGGCCTTCCATGCACGGCACCTCCCCTTCCCAACCCTTCGCGGTCCAGCCCGCCGGGCCACTCATCGGTCGCGTCCGCGTGCCGGGCGACAAGTCGGTCAGCCACCGGTCCCTGATGCTGTCCGCGCTTGCAGTCGGCGAAAGCCGCGTCACCGGCCTGCTGGAGGGCGAGGACGTGCTCGCCACTGCCGCCGCCATGCGAGCCATGGGCGCCTCTATCGAGCGCGACGGCAACGGGACGTGGCGCATCCACGGCGTCGGCGTTGGCGGCCTGCTCCAACCCGCGGGCGCGCTGGACATGGGCAATTCGGGCACGTCCACGCGGCTGCTGATGGGCCTGGTGGCGAGCCACGCGCTCACCGTCACCTTCACCGGCGACGCCTCGCTGTCGAAGCGGCCGATGAACCGCGTGATCGAGCCCCTGTCGCGTATGGGCGCCGAGTTCACCGCTTATCCCGGTGGTCGGTTGCCGCTGACCGTTCGCGGCCTGGTGCCTGCCGTGCCCATCACCTATCGTCTGCCCGTCGCGTCCGCGCAGGTGAAGTCGGCGGTGCTGCTCGCCGGACTGAACGCGCCGGGCATAACCCGGGTGGAGGAGCCCGTCCCCACCCGCGACCATACGGAGCGTATGCTGGCCGGTTTCGGCGCCGACGTGACGGTGGAACAGGGTTCGGACGCGCGCATCATCTCCGTCCGCGGCGAGGCGGAGCTTCGGCCCTGCGACGTGGCCGTGCCGGGCGACCCCTCGTCCGCCGCCTTCTGGATGCTTGCGGGCACGATCGTGCCGGGTTCGGAGCTGGTCGTGGAGGACGTGCTGCTCAACCCGACCCGCACCGGCTTCCTGGAGGCGCTACGCCTGATGGGTGCCGACCTGACGGTGGAGGACGAGCGCGACGCGGGCGGCGAGCGCGTAGGATCGATCCGCGTCCGCCACGCGACGCTCACGGGCATCGACGTTCCTCCCGATCTGGCGCCCGCCATGATCGATGAATATCCCGCGCTGTTCGTCGCAGCCGCCTATGCGCGCGGCATCACCCGCGCGCTCGGGGCAGAGGAACTGCGCGTCAAGGAGAGCGACCGCATTTCCACCATGGCGGCCGCCCTGCGCGCGGGCGGCGTTCCGTCCGTGGAGGATCAGCCGGACGGGCTGGTGATCGAGGGAACGGGCGGCGAGCCGCTGCCGGGCGGCGGGCGCGTGGAGACTTTGCTCGATCACCGCATCGCCATGGCCGGCGCGATCCTGGGCCTGCACGCACGCCGCGGCCTGGAGGTGGACGATGCGCGTCCCATCGCCACCAGCTATCCCGACTTCCTCGACACCGCGGCGCGCCTGGGCGCGCCCGCACGTTGGCTAAACGCATGATTATCGCCGTCGACGGACCCGCCGCGAGCGGGAAAGGCACCATCGCCCGCGGACTGGCGCGTCGTTTCGGCCTGCCCCACCTCGACACGGGGCTCCTCTATCGGGCGGTCGCCGCGACCGTTCAGCGGCTGGAGCTGGACCCGTCGATGGAGGCGGACGCCGTGGCGGCTTGCGACTTCGATGACAGGCTGCTGGCCGACCCGTCGCTCCGCGACGACGAGACGGGGCGCCTCGCCTCCATCGTGTCCGCCCATCCGCTGGTCCGTTCCGCCCTGCTCCAGCGGCAGAAGCGCTTCGCCAACCAGCCCGGCGGCGCGGTGCTGGACGGCCGCGATATCGGCACCGTGATCGCTCCGGCCGCCGACGCCAAGCTGTTCGTCAAGGCGACGGCCGCGATCCGGGCCCGCCGCCGCCATGCCGAACTAACCGGTCGCGGCCTGGACACCTCCTACGAGCAGGTGCTGGCCGATATCCGCGCCCGCGACGCCCGCGACAGCGGCCGCGAGGCGGCGCCGCTCACCCAGGCCGCCGATGCGGCGTCACTCGATACGAGCAACCTTTCCATCGAAGAGGCGATAGCGCGCGCCGTGTCGCTGGTTGAAGAACGGATACGCGTCCGCGCGTTATCCTGAGCCGTACCAGCCGCCGGTCACGGCAGGGGGTTCAGCCTGCGCCGCGCCCTAGCACCAGCCGGTCGATCGCGCGCGCCACGCCGTCCGCATCGTTCGCGGCGGTCACCGCGTCCGCCGCCTCCTTCACCGCGTCGGGCGCCTGGCCCATCGCCACCGCGAGCCCCGCCAGCTTGAGCATGGGCAAGTCGTTGGCCTGGTCCCCTATGGCGCAGATGCGATCCAGCGGGACGCCGGCCGTGTCCGCCAGGCCGCGCAGGCCATCGCCCTTGTTGGCGCTCGGCGCCGTCACGTCCAGATAATAGGTCTGCGACTGCGCGATTGTTGCCCGCTCTCCGAACGCGGCCCGTGCGCGCTCCGCCAGATCGCGCAGCCGTTCCTCGTCGTCCGACACGAAGGTCAGCTTGTCACACCGATCCATGAGGTCGTCGAACGTGTCGCGCACGACGGGCTCCTGCGACGACGCCTTGCGCTCGCTGGCCGTGTGCGGCCCCTCCCCGTCGGTCGCGTACCAGCGATCGTCGGCGAAGACCCAACGGTCCGCGGCGTCACCCACCAGTTCCAGCACGCCGCGCGCGACCGCCGGGTCCACCAGGTCGCGCCGCTCGATCGTGCCGTCGCGCCGGAACACGATGCCGCCGTTGAACGCGCCCATCGGCCCATCAATCTCCAGCAGGTCCGCGATCCAGCGCATGCCCGACATGGGCCGGGCGCTGATAATGGTGAAGCCGATCCCCGCATCCCGCAGCCGCCGGACGGCACCCACGGTCGCGGGTGTCACCTGCTTGTCCCGGTCGACCAGCGTACCGTCCACGTCCGACACGACGAGCCGGACGGATGGCGGCGTCGCGCTTGCCATTATTGCGGGATTTCGACGTGCCCGCCGAAACCGAAGCGCATAGCCGACAGCATCTTGTCGCCGAACGTATGCTCCACGCGGCTGCGATAGCGGGCGAACAGGGCGGCGGTCAGCACATAGGCCGGCACCGCCTCTTCCATGGACGCGTCAACGGTCCAGCGTCCCTCGCCGCTGTCGGCAACGTGCCCGCTGAACTTGGTAAGCTCGTTGTCGCGCGCCAGTGCCTCCGCCGTCAGGTCTAGGAGCCAGGATGAGATCACGGAGCCCCGGCGCCACACTTCGGCTATGTCGGTCAGGTTCAGGTCGAACCGCTGATCCTCGGGCAGCTTGTCGGACGACTTGCCCTTCAGCACGTCGAAACCCTCGGCATAGGCGGCCATCAGGCCGTACTCGATGCCGTTATGGACCATCTTCACGAAGTGGCCCGCGCCCGGAGGTCCGGCGTGGATATAGCCCTTCTCGGCGCGCGGATCGGCCCCGCGTTCCACCGAGCGGTCGGGCGTGCGCGTCACCTCGCCATAGCCGGGGGCCAGCGCGTCGAAGATGGGATCGAGCAGGTCGACGGCGTCCTTCTCGCCCCCGATCATCATGCAATAGCCGCGCTCCAGGCCCCAGACCCCGCCCGACGTGCCCACGTCGACATAGCGTACGCCCTTCTCGGCCAGCGCCTTGGCGCGGCGGATATCATCCTTGTAGAAGCTGTTGCCGCCGTCGATCACGATGTCGCCGGCCTTGGCCTTGCCCGCGATAGCTTCGATCGTATCCTCGGTAGGGCCGCCGGCGGGGAGCATCACCCACCATATGGCCGGGCTGTCCAGCTTGGAGCCCACGTCGTCCAGCGATGAGGCCGCCGTCATCCCCTCGCCCGCCAGCTTCTCCACCGCCGCCCCGTCGCGGTCCCACACAACCAGTTCATGGCCGTGCCGCTGCAGCCGCCGGGCGATGTTGGCGCCCATGCGCCCCAGACCGATCATGGCGAGCTTCATGGTAATTCCTTCTCAAATCCGCCCCGAGCTTGGTCGGGGAGAGGGACCGCTCCCGACGGGCGGGATGTAGGGGCACTCCAGGGACAACAGACCGCGAGTGGAGGCCCCTCCACCGCTACGCGGTCCCCTCCCCCCACGGGGGAGGAGCAGAGCGGTCAAACCTTCGCGGGTTGCTTCTTCGCGATCGACCCGAGCAGCTCGTCGAAGCTCTTCACGAAGCTCGCGACACCCTCCTGCACCAGTCGTCCGGTGACGCCGTTCAGGTCCAAGCCCAGCCGATCCGCCTCCGCAAGCACGCGCTTCGCCTCCTCCGGGTCATGCGCCAGGGTGGTTCCAGCCGTGCCGCCCTCGCGAAACGCGTCCAGCGTCTTTGGTGGCACGGTGTTGACCGTGTCCGGGCCGATCAATGCGTCCATATAATAAGTCGGCGGATAGGCCGGGTCCTTGACGCCCGTAGACGCCCAAAGCAGCCGCTGCGGTTGTGCGCCCTTGTCGGCCAGCGCCTTCCACCGGTCGCTCCTGATAAAATCCTGATACCAGCCATAGGCAGCCTTGGCGTTCGCGATCGCCACCTTGCCGCGAAGCGCCTTGGCCTCGTCCTTGCCCTCCTCGTCGATCTGCTTGTCTATCGTGGTGTCGATGCGGCTGACAAAGAAACTGGCAACCGACGCGATCCGATCGATCGGCTGGCCCTGACGCACACGCTCTTCCAGCCCGGCGGCGTAAGCCTCAGCCACGCGGATATAGGCGTCCAGCGCGAACAGCAGCGTGACGTTGACGTTGATCCCAGCGGCGATGGTCGCGGAGATGGCGGGCGCCCCCGCCTCTGTTCCCGGGATCTTTATCATCAGGTTGGGCCGGCCGACCGCATCCCACAGCTTGCGGGCCTCGGCGATAGTCGCATCCGTGTCGTCGGAGATGTAGGGCGACACCTCAAGGCTGACATAGCCGTCCTTCGCCTCCAACCGGTCGTACACGGGGCAAAGCTGGTCCGCCGCGTGCTGGATGTCCTGGATCGCCAGATGCTCGTACCGGTCGATCGTGGCCGCACCCGGATGCGCGCGGTCATATTCGGCCAAGCTCTCGTCATAGGCGTCCCCGTGGCCCATCGCCTTCTCGAAGATGGAGGGGTTGGACGTCACGCCCGTCACCCCGTCCTCATCGATCAGCTTCTCGAGCCCGCCTTCGTTTAGGAACTTGCGATCCACGAAGTCCAGCCAAACGGCTTGCCCCTGCGCTGCGAGATCGTTCAGCTTGCCCATCACTTCAACTCCAGCATCTCGCGCGCGACCTTCACGATGTTTTCCACCGTGAAACCGTACTTGTCCTGCAACTTGGCGAGCGGCGCCGATGCGCCGAAGGTGGACATGGTGATCGTCCGGCCCTTGAGCCCGACATAGCGATCCCAGCCGATCTCGCCGCCCTGCTCCACCGCCAGCCGAAGCGGCACGCCCGCGGGCAGCACGCTCTCCTTGTAGGCGTCGTCCTGCTTCTCGTAGCGGAACCAGCTGGGCATGGACACGACGCGCGCCTTGATGCCGTCGGCGGTCAGCTGCTCATAAGCCTTGACCACCAGCGGCACTTCGGACCCGGTGCCGATCAGGATCACCTCCGGCTCGTCCGCCGACGCCAGCACGTACGCGCCCTTCTCCAGCCCGTCCGCCGAGGCGTACTTGCCGCGGTCGATCGTCGGGATTGCCTGGCGTGACAGCACCAGCGCGGTCGGGTGGTTACCCGCCCTCATCAGCGCGCGCCACGCCGCCGTCACCTCGTTGGCGTCGCCCGGCCGTACGGTGTCCAGACCCGGAATCGCGCGAAGGCTGGCCAGCTGCTCGATCGGCTGGTGCGTCGGCCCGTCCTCGCCGACGCCGATGGAATCGTGCGTGAAGACCCAGGTCGCCGCCACCTCCATGATCGCGGACAGCCGGATTGGCGCGCGCATATAGTCGGAGAAGACCAGAAACGTCGCGCCGTAGGACCGCAGGTGCGACAGCGCCATGCCGTTCACGATCGATCCCATGCCATGCTCGCGCACGCCGAAATGCAGGTTACGCCCGCCATAGCTGTCCGACTGGTAGCTGTCGGACCCGTCGATCAGCGTCTTGGTGCTGGGCGCCAGGTCGGCCGACCCGCCGATCAGCCAGGGCACGGTCTTCGCAACCGCGTTCAGCGCCTTGCCCCCCGCCTCGCGGCTGGCGACGCCCTTATCGTCCGTGTCGAAACTCGGCAGTTCCGCGTCCCAGCCGTCCGGCAACTCGTCGGCCAGCATGGAGTCCAGCTGGCGCCCCAGGTCCGGATGCGCGTCGCGGTAGCGGCCGACCATCTCGACCCACTCGTCACGCAGCTTGTGCCCGCGATCGGCGATCGTCTTGCCGAACAGCTCACGCACGCCGTCTGGCACCAGGAACTTCGAGTCCTCGGGCCAACCGTAGCGCCCCTTGGTCTCGCGAATGTCGTCCGCGGTCATTGCCTCGCCATGCGCCTTGGCGGTGCCGGCAATGGAGCTGCCGTAACCGATCACCGACCGCAGCACGATAAAGGTCGGCCGGTCGTCGTTCGCCTTGAACGCGTCGAGCGCCGCCGCGATCGCCTTGGTGTCGTTGGCGTCGTCCACGTGGATGACGTTCCAGCCGTAGGCGGCGAAGCGCGCGCCCACGTCCTCGTCGAACGTCAGGTCGGTACCACCCTCGATCGACACGTGGTTGCTGTCATAGATCCAGCACAGGTTGGACAGCTTCAGGTGACCGGCCATGCTGGCCGCCTCCGACGCCACGCCCTCCATCATGTCGCCGTCGCCGCACAGGACGTAGACGTCGTGGTCGAAGATCGGAAAACCGTCGCGGTTGAAGTGCGCGGCCAGCCAACGCTCGGCTATGGCCATGCCCACGGAATTGCCGCAACCCTGACCCAACGGGCCCGTGGTCGTCTCCACGCCGGTGGTGTGGCGATATTCGGGATGGCCCGGGGTCTTGGACGACAGCTGGCGAAAGCCCTTGATGTCGTCCAGGCTAACCGCTTCGGCCCCCGACTTCTCACCGTCGGCGCCGATCTCCTCGATCTCGGCCAAGTGGATCAGCGCGTAGAGCAGCATGGACGCGTGGCCCACCGACAGCACGAACCGGTCGCGATTGGGCCAGTCGGCATGAGCGGGGTCGTACCGCAGATACCGGGTCCACAGCGTATGACCCAGCGGCGCCATGGCCATGGCCGTGCCGATATGACCGGACTTGGCGCCGGACACGGCATCCATGGCCAATGTGCGGATAGTATCGATCGCCAGCCGCTCGGGGCTGCCATCCTCCTTCAGGTATGGATCGTCAGGCTGTGAACCGCTGGCCGGTTCCCTGACAGCTGCATCGGACATGGAGGACCTCTTCTCGTCTTGCGTGACCGAACGCGGGCCCTGGCGAAGGGTTGCCCCGCCCGGCCGCTTTAGTCGGACGATCTGGCCCGTTCCAGTGTCGTAACGACACCTTGGTCAGCGACATAGGCGGCGTGGATCTCGCGCACGAAGAGGCCGTGACCGAGCACGCCTGGCACCGACTGGAGCCAGGAGGCCGTCTCCTCTGGGGTGTCCAGCCGTCCGAAGAAGCAGTCCAGCACCGGATTGCCATTATCCGTGCGGTACGGCGCCTCACCGTCGACCCGCGACACGACGCGTGCAATCTCCGCCAGCCTGCGCGTCACGGACCCGAGCGCGAAGGGGAGGACCTCTATGGGAACCGGCGCGCCACCCAGCCGCTCCACGCGCTTGGAGCCGTCCGCGATCACCACCATCCGGTCCGCCGACGCGGCCACCACCTTCTCGCGCAGCATCGCACCGCCCGCACCCTTTATGGCGCACAGGTCTCCGTCGATCTCGTCCGCCCCGTCGATGCACAGGTCGCATCGCCCGACCACCGCGAAGTCGAGCACCCGGATGCCGAGCCCGGCCGCAAGACCGGTCGAAGCGCGGCTGGTCGCCACCGCATCCAACTTCAGGCCTTGCGCCGCCAGACGGCCGATCGCGCGGATGGCATGCGCCGCGGTGGAGCCCGTCCCCAGCCCAACCAGCATCCCGTCGCGCACCTCGGCTGCCGCGGCCTCCGCGGCCAACCGCTTGTCCGTGTCCCGGTCCGTATTCGTGTCGGCGCCCATCGCTACATCTGCCGCATCATCTCGGGCGGCATCATGTTGTGGTTCAGGTGCGACATGATCCACAGCGATCCGAACATGACCAGCGCTACGATCAGCACGCCGAACGCCAGCGCCAGCACGTTATTTGTGTTGTCCGGTCCGGTGGTGACATGGAGAAAGAAGACCAGGTGGACGCCCATCTGCCCCACCGCGAGCGCGATCAGCGCCACGGGGATGCCCGGTCCGTAGATCAGCCCCGATCCGGCCGCGTAGAAGGACGCCGCCGTCAGGATCGCCGCCGCCGCCAGCCCCACCAGATAACCGCGGATGCCGCCCGCCACGTCGTGTTCGGCGAAACTCTCGTCGCCCGGCGCGGTGTCGTCGTTGCGCGCGCGGCTCTCGGACTGCTCGTCGCGATCCGCCTCGTTCTCGTCCCGATTCAGAGTCCGGCTCATGCGATCCCGCTCCCTGCGCCGAAGAGGTAGACAATGGTGAACAGCGCCACCCAGATGATGTCCAGCGCGTGCCAGAACAGGCTGAAGCACAGGATGCGCCGCTGGATATCCTCGCGGAAACCCTTGGCCCACACCTGCGCCATCATGGTACCCAGCCAGAGGAGGCCGATCGCCACGTGCAGTCCGTGGCAGCCGACCAGCGCGAAGAAGGACGACAGGAAGGCCGACCGGTCCGGCCCGGCGCCGCGCTCCACCAGATGGCGGAACTCCAGCACCTCCATCACCAGAAAGCCGAAGCCCAGCAGTCCCGTGGCCAGCATCGCCACCTGGAACCAGGTGCGGCTGCGCGCCGTCACCGCCACACCCGCCATGCCGCAGGCGAAGCTGGAAAGCAGCAGCAGGACCGTCTCCCACGCCACATAGGGCAACTCGAACAGGTCGGCCCCGCGGGGGCCGCCCGCCGTCTCGCCCACCAGCACCGCATAGGCCGCAAAGAAGGCGGAGAACATGATGAAGTCGGACAGCAGGAAGATCCAGAAGCCGTAGCCGACGATGATGCGCTTGGGCGCGGGCCCGCGCTCGGAGATGGGCCTTTCGCCGCGGCCGAGCTGGTTCGGATCGCCTCCATGCTGTCCGTGCCCGCCGTGCCGCGGCGGCTCGGGCACGTCGCGGTCGGTGCTTGCAGTGGCAGCGGTCATGCGACGGCCTCCGGTGGCAGGTCCAGCATCTTCGCCTTGCCCTCGCGACGCAGCCGGTCGCGGCGTTCCACCTCGTCCGCCGGTATCTCGTACTCCGCCTCGTCGCGCCAGGCGAAGACCACGAAGGTGGCCCACGCACCCAGACCGCCCAGGATCACCAGCCACCAGATGTGCCACACCGCCGCAAAGCCCAGCAGCGTCGCGAAGAACGCCGTCACCACGCCGGTCGGCGAGTTCCTGGGCATCTCGATGTCTTCATAGTCCGGGCGTTCGGACAGCCTGCTCTCCTCGCGCGCGCGGTTCTTCATGCCCCAATATGGCTCCTCGTGCGTCACGTCAGGCAGGCCGGCGAAGTTGAACACGGGCGGCGGGCTGGTGGTGGACCATTCCAGCGTGCGCCCGTCCCACGGATCACCGGTCACGTCCTTCAGCCGCTCGCTGTTGCGGTCGCGAATGGAGACAAAGAGCTGGACGATCATGCAGCCGATCCCGCCCGCGATCATCACCGCGCCCACCGACGCTGCAATCAGCCAGGGCTGCCAGCTCGGCACGTCGTAATGCTGGAGTCGACGGGTCATGCCCATCAGCCCAAGCACGTAGAGCGGCATGAAGGCGACGTAGAAGCCGGTGATCCACAGCCAGAAGGCGCGCTTGCCCCAGACCTCGTCCAGCTTGAACCCGAACGCCTTGGGGAACCAGTAGGTATAGCCCGCGAATGCGCCGAACAGCACCGCCGGGATGACGATATTGTGGAAGTGCGCCACCAGGAACAACGAGTTGTGCAGCACGAAGTCGGCCGGCGGGATGGCGAGCATGACGCCGGTCATGCCGCCGATCACGAACGTGACGATGAAGCCGATACTATAGAGCATCGGGCTGGTGAAGCGGATACGGCCGCCGTACATGGTGAACAGCCAGTTGAAGACCTTCACCCCCGTCGGCACCGCGATCACCATGGTGCTGATGCCGAAGAAGCCGTTCACGTCGGCGCCCGCACCCATGGTGAAGAAGTGGTGCAGCCACACCATGAAGCTCAGCACGCAGATCGCCATGGTCGCCAGGATCATGGACCGATACCCGAACAGCGGCTTGGACGAGAAGGTCGACACGACCTCGGAGAAGATGCCGAAGGCCGGCAGCACCAGGATATAGACCTCCGGATGGCCCCACGCCCAGATGAGGTTCACGAACATCATCTGGTTGCCGCCCATGTCGCCCGTGAAGAAGTGGAAGCCGAGGTAGCGGTCCAGCGTCAGCATCGCGAGCGTCGCGGTCAGGATCGGAAAGGCCGCCACGATCAGCAGGTTGGTCGCCAGCGACGTCCAGCAGAACATGGGCATCCGCGTATAGCCCATGCCGACCGCCCTCATCTTCAGGATGGTCGTCACCAGGTTCACGCCCGAAAGAAGCGTGCCGACACCCGCGACCTGTAGCCCCCACAGGTAATAGTCGACGCCGACGCCGGGGCTGAACCGAAGCTCCGACAGGGGCGGATAGACGACCCATCCCGTCTTCGCGAACTCGCCGATCACCAGCGACACGTTGATAAGCAGCGCACCCGACGCCGTCAGCCAGAAGCTGACCGAGTTGAGGGTCGGAAACGCCACGTCGCGCACGCCCAGCTGCAACGGCACGGCGAAGTTCATCAGGCCCACCATGAACGGCATGGCCACGAAGAAGATCATGATGACGCCGTGCGCCGTGAACACCTGGTCGTAGTGATGCGGCGGCAGCCAGCCGTCATTGCCCATCGCGATCGCCTGTTGCGACCGCATCATCAGCGCGTCCGAGAAGCCGCGCAGCAGCATGACCAACGCCAGCAGGCAGTACATGACGCCGATCCGCTTGTGATCGACCGAGCAGATCCACTCGTTCCACAGATAGGGCACATGGCCGCGGCGCCACGTCCAGAAGCCGAGCACGGCCATGCCCGCCACCGCCGCGCCAAAGGCGAATAGCGGCAGCGGATTGTCGAAGGGGATGGAGTCCCAGCCCAGCTTGCCGAACACTAGTGCTCCCTTCCGCCGCTGGCGCTTTCGGTCAGATCACCGCCGGCCGCCTTTACCGCCGCATCGAACAGGCCGGGCCGCACGCGGGCATAGGTGTACGGGCGAATATTCGCGCTCTGCCTTTCCAGCCGCCGCCAAGCAGTGTCGTCCAGCACCGGGCCGCGCGCGCGCGCGGTCGCGACCCAGCGGTCGAACGCGTCCGGCGCCACGGCATCCGCGGCGAACCGCATGTCCGCGAAGCCCTCGCCGCTGTAATGCGCGGACAGCCCTTCATATCGGCCGGGCCGGTCCGCCTGATAGTGGAGGCGCCCAACCATGCCGCTCATGGCATAGATCTGACCGCCCAGTCGCGGCACCATCAGGCTGTTCATGACGGTGGCCGACGTGACGCGGAACGCCACCGGCCGCCCGACCGGCATGACCAGCCGATTGACGCTGGCGACGCCCTGGTCGGGGTAGATGAACAGCCATTTCCAATCCAGCGCAATCGCCTCCACCCGCACGGGCGGGAAGTTGGAGCGCAGGGGACGTTCAGGCGCCAGCTCGTGGCTGCCGATCCAGGCGATCCCGCCAAGAAAGATCACGACCAGTGCTGGAATAGACCAGACCAGCAGCTCAAGCCGTCCCGAATAGGACCAGTCGGGACGGTATTGCGCCCGCGTGTTGCTGGCACGGAACCACCAGGCAAAGGCCAGGGTCAGCACAATCACGGGAAGGATGATCGCCAGCATAATTGCCAGCGAGTTGAGCATGATGATCCGCTCTCCCGAAGCAACGGGACCGGCCGGATCAAAAATGCCAGGCTCCGCGCAACCGCCAATCAGCGATGCTGTGGCGAACGTCGCAATCGTGCGTATCCGATCGCCCATCGGGACTCCATGGTTGTCGCGAAGGCTTGTCGCGTTGCACGTCCATATTGATGCGGGACGGGCAGCGCAATTTGACATGCACTAACCTAGAACATGCAAATGCCGTAAAGTGCAGTGCCGATAATTCATGTTGACGTAGCACCATATGCCGCTAACGGCGGCGCGGACGACGAGGAGTTCGCGATGTCCGATCAAGTTTCCGAAACCAGCGCCCTAGAGCTCGCGACCGAGCTGACCATTGCCTGGCTGGGCAATCCCAATACCCGCACCAGTGCCGAGGAGGTTCCCAGCTTTCTTCGCAAGATGCACGAAACGGTAAGCGGACTGGGCAGCACCGGACAGGAAGCTCCCGTCGCGGATACGTCGACGGAGTACACGCCTGCCGTGTCCGCCCGCAAGTCGCTGGCATCCAAGGACCATATCATCTCCATGATCGACGGTCGTCCTTACAAGACGCTGCGTCGTCACTTGGCGACGCACGGTCTGTCGCCGGCCGAGTATCGCGAGCGCTATGGTCTAAAGGCGGATTACCCCATGGTGGCCGAGAACTATTCGGAAAGCCGCCGTGCCATGGCCAAGAAGATCGGCCTGGGTCGCAAGGGTGGTCGCGGCGCCGAGGCTGGCCAGGCCGCGGAGGCACCGGCCGCCGAGGCCGCTCCCAAGCCGCGCGGCCGTCGCAAGGCCGTCGAGACGGCGGACGCCTGACACGAAAAGTGGCGGCAAGGCCCTGCCCTGCCGCCCCTTTCGCGACCCTGTTCCGGGTCGCTACTCCCGAAATGCCCGCTCGCTCAGCCGAGTGATGGGCGTCAGCAGATAGGCCAGCACCGAGCGCTTGTCGCCGAGCAGGTCGACCTCCGCGGTCATGCCCGTGCCAATCGGCAGCAGCCGGCCATCCTGGTCGCGGATGCCGCGCGCGGCGGTGCGGACGCGGACCAGGTAATAGCTCTCTTGCCCCTCGCCGCCACGCTCGGGCGCGATGGCGTCGGGCGAGATGGACTCCACCGTTCCATCCATGCCGCCATAAATGGACGGGTCATAGGCCGACACGTTGACCTTGGCGCGCTGACCGATCCGGACAGATGCGATGTCCTGTGGCCGGACACGGGCTTCCACCACCAGCGCGTCGTCCGACGGAGATATCTCCGCCAGCGGTGCCCCCGGCGCCACCGCCGACCCGATCGTGGTCACCAGCACCCGGTTCACCCGACCCGACATGGGCGCCCGCACGGTCGTCCGTGCGTATCGTGCGCGTAGCGCGGGGATGGCCTGGATCTTGGCGTCGAGTTCGGATTGCGCCTGGGCCAGCTCGTCCGCAGCGCGCGCCCGCCAGTCCTGCCTTGCCTGGGCACCCGCTGCCGCCGCCTCTGCGATCGACGCACGCGCCCGGCCCATGCCGGCCGACGCCGCTGCCGCCTCCGCCGCCGCAACGCTGGCGGCGCTCTCGGCCTGGGTCAGAGCCAGGCGCGGCTCCAGCCCGCGTGACACGAGGTCGCGAACCGTGTCGCGCTCCGTGGACCGGGCATCGCGCGCGCTCAATCGGCCGGCATAGGCCTGGCTCGCCTCGCCCAGCGCCTGCCGGGCCTGCGCGCCGCGCGCCGACGCCGCGCCGCTCAGGCCCGCCATCTCCGCCATACGCGCCGCGTGCAGCGCGCGCTGGATGTCCAGCTGTTCCGCCTGGACCGGGCCGGTCGCCGCGGGATAGTCGGGCGTGCGTCCCAACACCTCCGCCTTGAGCCGCGCGATCTTGGCGCGGAGCGCAAAGGTGGACGCTTCGCCCGAGCCCAGCTCGGCGCCCGTCGCGGTCGGGTCCAGCCGCAGCAACGCCTGGCCGCGGCGGACGATGTCACCCGTGTGCGCCAGGATCTCGGCCACCACGCCGCCCTCCAGGTTGCTGATTGTCTGAAGCTGCGAGGAGGCCACCACCCGCCCCGAACCGCGCACGGTGCGGTCCAGCTTGGTCAGCGATGCCCAAAGCAGGAAGATCGCGAAGAAGCCCAGGATCGTCCACAGCAGCAGGGACGACGCCTGACGCGGGCGTAGCCGGTCCGGCAGATTCTCTATGGCGAGCGACGAAGGAGCGAGCGAAGACATTCCTGGTTCTTCCTCAGCTGGCGGCGCGCACGGGCGCGGGCGCCGAAGCCGTTGGGGCAGCCATTGGTGCAGCGGGTGGAGTGGCGACGCCCACCGGGCGCGACAGCCTGCGCATCACCTCGTCGCGCGGGCCGTCCATGGCCACGCGGCCGTTCTCGATCACCAGGATGCGGTTGACCAGCGCCAGCAGCGACGGGCGGTGCGTGACCACCATCAGCGTCCGGCCGTCCACTTCCTGTCCCAGCCGCTCGATCAGCTGCGCCTCGGTCTGGGCGTCCATGGCGGACGTCGGTTCGTCCAGCACCATGATGGGCGGCCGACCGGCGACGGCGCGCGCGATGGCGATCGATTGGCGCTGGCCGCCCGACAACCCCTCGCCGCGATCGGCCAAGCGCAGGTCGTACCCGTTGGCGACCGCGCCCATGAACCGGTGCGTGCCAGACACCTCGGCCGCGCGGCGAAGCTCCTCGTCGTCCACGCCCTCGCGGTCCAGCGCGATGTTCTCGCGCACCGTGCCCGTCAGCAGCAGATTGTCCTGCAACGCCGCGCCGATGTTGGCGCGCAGCCGCTCGGGATCGATCTGGCGCAGGTCCGTGCCGTCCACCATCACAAGCCCCTCCGTGGTCGGGTAAAGGCCAAGCAGCAGGCGTGCGACCGTAGACTTGCCCGACCCGACCCGACCCAGCAGCGCAACGCGCTCGCCGGGCTGGATGGTGAAGCTGACACCCGTCAGCGCGGGTTCGGCCGCGCCCGGATAGGTGAAGCCGACGTTGCGGAACTCCACCCGACCCTCCAGCCGCTTCGGCCGGATGGGCTCGCCCGTCGGACCTTCGGCGGGGCGTTGCATCATCTCGTCGATCTGGCGATAAGCGGTACGCGTGGACGACAGGCGCGAAAGCAGTTGCGTGATCTGCGCCAACGGCGCGATGGCGCGTCCTGCCAGCAGCGAACAGGCCACCAGCCCGCCCGACGTCAGCTCGCGCTCGGCGATCAGGTGGACGCCCACGATGATGACGCCCGCATAGGAGATGGTGCTGGCCGATCCCGCGACGGTGACGGCCAGCGACGATACCAGCCGCTGCCGCAACGCCCCGTCTGACTGGGACCGGACCGCACGCGCCCAGCGCCGCGCCAGCATGGGGCCCGCACCCGACGCCTTGACCGTCTCCAGGCCTCCCACCGCCTCCACCAGGATGGACTGCTTGTTCAACCCCTCCCGCATGGTCTTGGCCGAAAGACGTTCCAAGGCCGGGTTGGTCAGCCATCCCGCCAGCAGCACCAGTGGGATGGTGACCAGCATGACGAACACCACCTTGCCGCCGATCAGCGCGATCACGCCCACGGTCAGCAGGATGAACGGCACGTCCACCAACGCCGTCAGCGTGGCCGACGCGAAGAAGTCGCGCATCGCCTCCAGTTCGCGCATCAGGCCGGTGATGGCGCCGGTGGAACCGCGCTTCAGTTCCAGCCGGCTGCGCAGCACCCGGTCGAACACGCGTTCGCCCACCTGCGCATCGATATCGGCGCCAGCCACGTCCACGAAATAACCGCGCAGCGTCCGCAGCACGAAGTCGAACACGACGACCACGGCCAGGCCGATGCTGAGCGCCGTCAGCGACTCGGTGGCGTTGTTCGGGACCACGCGGTCGTACACGACCATGGAGAAGAGCGAGGACACCAGCGCGAACACGTTGATGAGCGCGGCGGCGACGCCCACCCGCAGGTAGGTGGCGCGGTTCTCGCGCATCGGCTCCGCCAGCCAGGCGCCGAAGCGACGCCGCGGTTCCGGGATCAGGTCGTCGGTCATGGACGGTAGCTCCGGGGGGGCGTGGAGACGCCCAGCGTGGAAAGCAGCGTGCCGGTGCGCGATAGCAGCGACCAGCGTGCGGCGTCGAGGTCGGTCACCGACTGCACATAGGCGGCGGCCGTCTGGAAATAGGCGTCCTCGGACACCAGCACGTCGAACAACGTGCCGGACGACAGGCGGAACCGCTCCGCCACCGCGTCGCGGGTGCGGCGCGCGGCGACATAGGCGTCGCGCTGGGCACGTTCCTGTTCCTCCAGCAGCGCGATGTCGGACCAGGCGACGGCGGCGTCGCGCGCGGCGTCCTGCTCGGCGCGAGCGGCGCGGGCGTCGGCACCCGCGGCACGTGCACGGGCCTGGTCGGCACGCGCGTCGATGCCGCCGAACAGCCGCTGGCGGATCGTCACGCGGCCACGCACGTCATAGTCGCGCGGTGTCTCGTAGATGCCGTAGCGGCCCGCCTCGATGCCGGCGGTCAGGACCGGCAGCGTGTCCGCGCGGGCGGCCCTGGCGTCGCGCGACGCCGCCTCGGCTGCCGCGCGCGCGGCAAGAACGGCTGGCGTCTGTGCGGACCGGCGGACTGCCAGGTCGCGGCTGATCGGCACGGCGGGTGCCGCGACGCGCGCCAGCCCCGCCGGCGCGGGCGTACCCGTCAGCGTCTCGAAACGTGCCTGCGCCTGGGCCAGCCGGCGCCGGAACGCCGCGGTACGGCCACGGGCCGACGCAACATAGCTGTCTACGCGCGCCAGCTCCGCCTCGGCAGAAGCGCCGCGGCGGATACGTTCGCCGACCGAGGCGCGGACCTCCGCCTGGCTGCGCACGAAACCGTCCGACAATTCGGCAAGCGCGCGATAGGTGAACACCTCGTACCAGGCGCCCACCACATCCAGCGCCACCCGGTCCTGCGTGCTCGCCACGTCCTGTTCGGCCGCGCGCGTCCGCTGCACGGCCGCTCCGATGCGGTTGCTGGCTCCGCCGCCGTCGATCAGCAGCTGGTCCACGTTGAGCAACAGGTCGGTGCGCGCGCGCGGGCGCGACCGCTCGATGATGTTCTCCGGATTGCCGATGCGCCGGTCGATCACGTCGTAGCGCGTGATGGCCGCGTCCACGGAGGGGGACCGGACCGAGCGTGCTTCCGCCAGAGCCCCGCCAGCCTCCTGCGCGGCGGCCAGCGCCTCGGCCGTCAGCGGCGCGCGAGCCACGGCACCGCGCGCAACGGCGGCGAGCGGCCCGATGTCCGCTGCCTCGGCGCCGAGCCGTAGGATGGGATCGTCTTCCAGCGACGCCGTGACCGGCTGGCGGGACCGTTCCGCCACCAGCGTCGGTAGCGCAAGCGGCAGTTGCGGCGGGATCGCCGGCGCCGTCGCCGCGCTTCCAAGCATCAACGCAATGAACCGCAACCCGAATCTCCTTGGACACCGGGTGGCGTATAATGGTGAAGGACTTGCTAACCACGCCGCGGCGCGCGGCGAAACGCCCCACCCGGGCGACCTCTGCCCGGACGACCCCCTACCCGGACGACCCCCTGCCCGCGCGGCCTACTGGCCGAACACGCCGCGACGGTAAAGAAGCGTGATGGCGACCCGGCGGTTGCGCGGATCGGCCGGGTCCTTGACGATCATGGGCTCGCGATCCGCCACGCCCTCGATCCGCTCGAACCGGTTTTCCGGCACGCCGCCCAGCAGCAGCCGGCGGCGCGTCGCCTCCGCCCGGCCCGACGACAGGATCCAGTTGTTCATGGCGCGCGGGTCGCCATAGGGCAGGCTGTCCGTGTGTCCGCGGATCATAACCGGATTGGACGCGTCGCGGATGGTGCGCGCGATCAGGCCAATCAGCTGCGACGCGTCTGGTTCCAGTACCGTCGTGCCCAGCGCGAACATCGAGTAGTTGGCATTATCCACCAGGTCGATGCGCATGCCGTCGCTGGTGGGCACGAAGCGCACCTGCCCGGCCAACCGCTGAAGCGCGGGCGTCTTCAGCATCGCCTGGGCCAGCTGCTGGCGCATCTTGGCAAAGGACTTGCGGTCCTCGGCCTCCATCGCCTCACGGCTCTTCAGCGATCCCTTCTTGCCGGTACCGACATCCTTGCCGCCGGACGCGCCGGCCGGAATGGTGATGGACCTCGTGCCGGTCTGGGCGGCCTTGTGCGGGTAATTGTCCTTGTCGATGATCGACGAGCCGCCGAACAGGCCGTTCGATCCGGCGGAGTTCTGCTTGAACTCCACCAGCGTGGGCGCGAAATAGTCCGCCAGCGATTTCCGCTGCTTCTCCGTGGTAGCGCCCAGAAGCCAGAGCAGCAGGAAAAACGCCATCATGGCGGTCACGAAGTCGGCATAGGCGACCTTCCACGCGCCGCCGTGATGGCCGCCATGGCCGTCCGCGATGATCTTCTTGACGATGACGATCTTGGGCGGCTCGTTCGATCCAGCCTTGGCCTTGGCCACCTCAGCGACCCCTCAGGCCGTCGAACACCTCGGCAAAGCCGGGCTGGTTCCTGTGCGCGATGCCCGACCGCGCGGCCTCGATCACCAGCGGCTGCGGGTGGCCGTGGAGCGACGCGATGATGATCTGCTTCACCACGTGATAAATGGCCGAGTCGGCGTCGATCACCTGCTTCAGCCGCCCCGCCAGCGGGCTGACGATGCCGTACGCCAGAAGCACGCCCATGAAGGTGCCGACCAGCGCCGAGCCGATCATGCCGCCCAGCACGGAAGGCGGCTTGTCGATCGAACCCATGGTCTTCACGATGCCGAGCACTGCCGCGACGATGCCCAGCGCGGGAAGTGAGTCTGCCAGGCTTGTCAGCGTGTGCTGCGGCCCCTCAACCTCGTGATGGTGCGTCTTGATGGCGTGATCCATCACCTCCTCGACGGCATGCACGTCCAGCGTGCCCGAGGAGACGACCACGAGGCGCAGCGTGTCAGCGATCAGCCCCACCAGCGTGTGGTCGGCCAGAAGGCGCGGATATTCGGCGAACAGCGCGGAGGACTTGGGGTCCTCGACATGCGGTTCTAGCGCGATCGGCCCTTCCGTCCGAAGCATCTTCATGAGCTTCGACACCAGGAAGATGGCGTCTAGGTAATCCTGCTTCTTGTACTTCGGGCCCTTGAACACCTTGCCCAGGCCGCCGCCCATCGCCTTCAACTCGGCGCCCGAATTACCGATGATGAGCGCGCCCGCCGCCGCCCCGCCGATGATGAGCATCTCATGCGGGATGGCGTGCATGACGGGCCCGAGCGCGCCGCCCGTAAAGGCAAAGCCGCCGAACACCATCAGCAGGAGCACGACAAGGCCGATGGCTGGAAACATGGTGAACCGGGACCCCCGAGGAAGAACGGGGCCCTTGGTAAAGGGCTGGGGTCAACAGGCCGTTACCGACGCCGCCTCGCGTCGCCGGTCAGCGCAGATAATCGAAGAGCGACAGCGACTGGAGCTTGGCGAAGCTCGCCTGTGTCGCCTGAAGAACCGTCATGGTCTTCTGGAGCTCGGTGATGGCGGCGGCCTGGTCGGCCGGCGTCGAGCCCTCCAGCGTGCTCCTGACCTCGTCCCGGTCTGCCACGCGGTCCAGCTGCTGGTTCTGGAGGATGTCCACGCGCGCGGCTCGAGCGCCGAGCGAGGCACGCGCGCTCTCGACCTGGTTGGAGGCGGCCGACAGGTCGGCAACGCCGGCGTCGCCCTTTTCGGAGTCGAAGGTCGGCTCGCGAAGCGCCGCCGACAGCGCCGCGATGGCCGCCAGGGCGTCGGTGGGGCCATTCCGCCCCTGGAACCCGAATACCTTGGCCGCCGAGTCGCTCGCCTGCACCGACTGGCCTTCGGCAACGGGGATGGCTGTCGGCGGCGTGACGGCGAGAAGGTAGCTGCCGTCCGGCTGCTGCACCGCGCCCGCGCCGCCGTCGCTGCCGCCGAAAAGCTTGTTGCCGTTGGTGTCGTTCGCGTTGGCGAGCCCCGCCAGGGTGGCGAGGATCTGATCCAGCTGATCCGCGATCGCCGATCGGTCGGCGAGGTTCAGCGTGCCGTTGTTGCCGCGCACGGCCAGTTCGGAGGCGGCCTGAACCTGGTCGACCACCGTGGTCAGCGTCGAGTCGGCGCTCTGGAGAACGCCGGCCGCCAGATTTAGGTTGGTCTTGTAGGCGCCGTCGTCGGCATCGGCGACCGCGAGTCCCGCCAGCCGGCGATAGGCGGACGCGTCGTCGGACGGCGCCTGGAGCCGCTTGCCCGACGCGACCTGCGCGTTCAGCTGCTCGGCCCGGCCCGTCAGGCGGCTCATGCTGCTGGACGCACGATCGTAGAAGCGGGCGGTAGACATGCCACCGACAGGGAAGTTTGCGCTCACCGGCCGGTATCCAATATGGTCTGGAACGTCTCGCGCGCGACCTGGATGATGCGGCTCGACGCCTGGTACGCCTGCTGGAAGCGGAGCAGGTCCACCGCCTCCCGATCCAAGTCCACGCCCGATATCGCGTCGCGTGACGACACAGCAGAGTCGCGGATCGCGGACTGCGCCTGGGCCACGGTGCGGCGCTGCGACAGCGCGGCGGCGTTGGACGAGGTGAGGTCGCCGAGCCGCCCTTCGAAACGGCCGCTGGCGCGCGCCGCCTCCAGAGCGGGCAGGTTGCCGCCGTCGCGAGCGCCTGTGCCAGGGGTCGCAGCGGCGATGCCGCGGGGGTCGGTCATGATGACCGAAAGATCGGCAGGCGTGTCGCCGGCCGCGAAGATCGCCGTTCCCGCGGCATTGTCCAGCGTCTGGCCGGATGCCTGAAAATCGTTCACCGCCGTCGCGAAGTCGCCCGCGACCCGGTTCAGCTCCGCGCGCGTATCCGCGACGCGCGACGCGCCCTCCGCGATGCCGGCCATGGCGCCGCCCGACGGCTGAACCGTGCCGGTGGCACCCGCACGACGAACGCCGAAGGTCGCGATGCCGCCTGCGCGGCCGTAGGTGACCGATCCCGACTCGCTGCCGGCCACCAGCAACGGCCCACCCGATCCGCCCAGCCGAACCGCGGCCCGGCCGGTCGGGTCGATGCTGACGTCCAGGTCGACGATCGCGCTCATGCGCTCCAGCAGCCGGTCCCGCTCGTCGGCGAGGCTCGCCGCGCCGCTCGACCCGTCGGCCACGCGGCCCATGCGCTCGTTGACCTTGGCCAGCGCGGCACCGAGCGACGTCATTTCGGCCGCCGTGTCGTCGCCCATCGCGTCCACCTCGTCGCGGACGCGATCCAGCGCGGCGCCGGTCGTGCGGAATGCGCCGGCCGCCGAGGTCGCCGCCTCAATCATCGCGGCGCGCGGCGCCGATGCGGAGGGATCGGCAGCCAGTGTCTTGGCAGCGCTGAAAAAGGCGGTGACCCGTTGGTCGATCGCGGCACCACCCAGTGCGGTTTCGATCCGGTCGAGCCAGGCGGCGCTCGTCTCCGTGCGCGCGAGGTCTGCCCCCGCGGTACGGACGGCGTTGGTCCGGAACTCGTCCGCCCGACGCGTGATGCCTGTCAGGACGACGCCGTAGCCATCCGTGTTGCGATTGACGCTGATGGGCGAGCCAGGCGAGACGACTTCGCGGAGGTCCGCGGTCCGGCGCGAATATCCCTCGACACCTGAATTGGCGATGTTCTCGGACACGGTGCCTAGCGCGCCCTGATAGGCACGGACTCCGGAGGCACCGATGGCGAGAAGGTCGGTCACGCCGCCGTATCTGCACCCGGCTGGTTAAGGTTCGGTTGAGATCGCGACAGGAACTCGGTCATCGCCTTGCCGATGCCGATCGGGGCGTGGGCGGCCATGCTTTCCGACAGCTTCTGGTCCTGCATGTCGCGGAACGTCTCCTGCGCCTTTGAGTCGAACATCGTCCCCGACAGGCGCGCCTTTCGCATCGCGCCCAGCATCATGCCGACGAACACCGCCTCGAACCGGTTGCCCGCCGCCTTGAGGTTCTCCTTGGACTGGAGGCGACTCGAGTCGCCCACGACCTGTGTCGCGCCGACGACCGGAGCCGGACTGCCGACCGGCGCCGTCACAGGATCACCAGTTCGGCTTTCAGCGCGCCGGCCTGTTTCAGCGCCTCCAGGATCGCGACCAGGTCGGCCGGGCTGGCGCCGATGGCGTTCACCGCCTTGACGACGTCGGACAGCTTGGGACCGGGCGCCAGCAGGAACATCGGCCGACGCTCTTCCTCCACCGCCACGCCGGACCTGGGCGTGACCACCGTCTCGCCCTGGCTGAAGGGCGCGGGCTGGCTGACGCGGGGACGCTCGTCGATGCGGACGGTCAGCTTGCCGTGCGTAACGGCGGCGGGGCTGACGCGGACGGCGGAGTTGATGACCACCGTACCGGTGCGCGCGTTGACGATGACCTTTGCCGGCGCCTCGGCGGAGGTGACATCCAGGTTCTCGATCGCAGACATCAGTGCGGCACGCCCCTCGGCGCCCGCCGGTGCTCGGACGGAGACGCTGACCGCGTCCACCGCCTGCGCCGTGCCGAAGCCCAGCCGGCCGTTGATCGCGCCCGCCACGTTCTGGGCGGTGGTGAAGTCGGCGCGCTGTAGATTGAACACCAGGGTCGGCGCCTGGTCGAAGCCGGTGGCGACGGCCCGCTCAACGGTGGCGCCCTCGGGAATACGGCCGCTGGAGGGGATGTTGACCACGATCTTGGAGCCGTCCGCGCCCTCGGCGCCGAGGCCGCCCACCGCCATGTTGCCCTGCGCCATGGCATAGACCTGGCCGTCGGCGCCGAGCAGCGGCGTCATGATAAGGCTGCCGCCGCGAAGCGACTTGGCCTTGCCCATGGAGGCGACGGTGATGTCGAGCTTCTGGCCCGGCTTGGCAAAGGGCGGCAGCTCGGCGGTGACCAGCACCACGGCGGCGTTCTTCAGGCCGGGATTGGCACCGGGCGGCAGTTGCAGGCCGAGGCGCGAGGCGACCGCCTTTACCGACTGCACGGTGTATTCCAGATTGTCGTCACCCGTGCCCGGCAGGCCGACCACGATGCCGTATCCGGTCAGCTGGTTGGAACGGATGCCCTGAAAGGCGCCCAGGTCCTTGATCCGGTCGGCGTGCGCCGGAACCGACAGCATCGTCGCGGACAGGGCGAGCAGCAGCCCGATGTTGGCGAAGGTGACGCGTATCGTGCGAAGAAGGTCCATAAGATATATCTCAGAACGGACTTATGACCTGGAAGAAGCGGCCCAGCCACCCCTGCCGTCCGGCGCGGGCCACGTCGCCCTTGCCCGTGTAGCTGATCTGCGCGTCGGCCACGCGCGTGGAGGCGACGCGGTTGTCGCGGTCCACGTCGGCGACGCGGACCAGCCCGCGGATGCGGACCCACTCGTCGCCGCGGTTCAGCGTGACGCGCTTCTGTCCCTGAACCAGCATGGTGCCGTTGGGATAAACCTCGGCCACCGTCACCGAGACCTCGCCGGTCAGCGAGTTGGCCTGGTTGGCCGACCCCTGCCCCTTGAAGTTGCGATCGCCGGAAACCGACAGGTCCGTGCGGTCGAACAGGTCCAGCGGACCGGTGGACGGCGGCGTCACGCCGAAGCCGCCGTTGCTGTCCAGCTTGGAACCGGACGACTTGGACGCGGCCGTACGCTCGACCAGCACGATCGTCAGCGGATCCCCGACGCGGCGTGCGCGCCAGCCCTCGTAGAGCGCGGCATAGCCGCCGTCCGCCTGGAAGATCGCGCCGTTGGCGGGCACGGGCCGGATCGCCGCGGGCCGCGCGGCGGTGAAGTCGGGCTCCGGTGCCTTTCGGCCGCCGAACAGGCCGGCGGCGGCGGGATCGGGCGCCAGTACCAGCGCCGCGGCCGACAGGAGCGGGAGCGCCAGCCTCACAGGTTCTGGTTCACATACTTGAGCATGTCGTCGGTGGCGGAGATCATCTTAGAATTGACCTCATAGGCGCGCTGCGTCTCGATCATGTCGACCAGCTCCTCCACCACGTTGACGTTGGAGCCTTCGAGCATTCCCTGCCGCACGCGGCCGCGGCCGTCCTGGCCGGCGACGCCCAGGTTCGCCGCGCCGGATGCCGTGGTCTCGATCAGGTAGTTGTCGCCCGTGGCCTGGAGCCCCGCACCGTTGGGGAAGCCCGCGACCTGGATCTGGCCCAGCTGCGTCGCTTCCGTCTGGCCCGGCACGGTGGCGGACACGGTGCCGTCGTTGCCGATGGTGATGTTGACCGCGTTCTCGGGAACCGTGATGCCGGGCATCACCTGATAGCCCTCCGAGGTTACCAGCAGCCCCTCGGGTGAACGGGAGAAATTGCCGGCGCGCGTATAGCCCAGCTGGCCGCCCGGCATCTGGACCTGGAAATAGCCGTCGCCGTCCAGCGCCATGTCGAGGCTGTTGTTGGTCGTCTGGAACGACCCTTGCGTGTCGATGCGCGCCGTTCCCTGAACGCGGACGCCGGTGCCCAGATTGAGCCCCGTGGCGTAGCGGCTCTCGGTGGAGGAGGCCGCACCTGGGGCGGTCACGACCTGGTAGGAGAGCGCCTCGAACGCCGCGCGGTCGCGCTTGAACCCCGTGGTGTTCACGTTGGCGAGGTTGTTCGAAATGACGCGCATCCGCGTGTCCTGGGCGTCGAGCCCGGTGCGCGCGATGTGCATGGCGGCGGACGACATGGGTGGTCCTTTCCGGTGGCCCCTCCGTCTCAGGGAGGGATGAAGACGGGTCTGCTTCGACCCTTGCGGCAAGAAGGTTAAGGAACTTTGCCCCTGCCTCAGGTCGGCAGGCGCATAAGGGAGGCGGAGCTCTCGTCCATGGTGCGGGCTTCCTTGAGGAGGTTGGCCTGCACCTCGTAGGACCGCTGGTTCTCGATCATGTCGACCAGCGCCTGGGTCATGTTGACGTTGGAGCCTTCCAGCGCGCCGCCCTGAACCTTGGCGTCCAGGTCCTCGGGCAGCGCGCCGCCACCACGGACGCGGATCAGATTGTCCAACCCCTTCACGGTGTTGGAGCCCTTGGCTGAGACGAGTTTTAAGCGATCGATCTGCTGAACCTGGGAGGCGTCGGCGCCCTGGGGCACGATGGAGATGGTGCCGTCGGCGGCGATGGAGACCTTGTCGGCGGGTGGCAGCGTGATCGGGCCGCCCTGCCCCATCACCGGATGGCCGTCGCCGGTCTGGAGCACGCCGCTCTCGGTCAGCGTCAGGTCGCCCCGGCGCGTGTACGCCTCCTCGCCGTCCGTCGCCTGCACCGCCAGCCAAGCGTCCGCACCCTGCACCGCCACGTCGAGCGAGCGGCCGGTGGACTGGACCGCCCCTTGCGTCCGGTCGGCGTCGCGAACCTCTTCGGTCGTCGGGGCGCGCGTCATCAGCGCGGCGCCTCCGCCCTTCATGTCGATGCGGTCGAACGCCACGCGATCGGCGCGGAAGCCCGTAGTCGAGCTGTTCGCCATGTTGTTGGCGATCGCCGCCTGCGCCGACATGTGCGCGCGCAGCCCTGTCGCTGCGGTGTAGACGAGACGATCCACCAGCTATCCCCTTGCGCCAGATCAGTCGCTTACGCGCGGATGTTGAGGATCGACTGCGACACCTGCGTCGCCGTATCCAGCGCCTTGGCGTTCGCCTGGAAGTTGCGCTGCGCCGCAATCAGGTTGACCAGCTCTTCCGTGATGTCGACGTTGGAGCCTTCCAGACGGCCCGACTTCAGGCTGCCATAGCCCTCCGCCGCGGCGAAGCCGAGCGACGCCTTTCCGGAGATGCCGGTCGCCTGCCAATAGTTGCTGCCGCCCTGGCGCAGGCCGGTGGGTGCGGAGAACTTGGCGATCGCGACCTTGCCCAGCGGCACGATGTCGCTGTTGGAATAACTGGCCTTGATGAGGCCGGCGTCATCCACCGTGATGCCGACCAACTGGCCGACCGCTACGCCGTCCTGGCTGCGGGCGCTCACCGCCGCCGCGGCGGAGGTCTGGGTGGAACCACCCAGGTCCAGCTTGATCTTCTGCGCCGCCGCCCCGGAGGCCGGAATGAACTCCTCGAACTCTATGGACGTCGGCGCGATCAGGGCGCCCTTGGTATCGTATTTCTGCTCTACCGGGCCGGCGGCCCCTGCGGCCTTGGGCGTCAGCATCTGGTCGCCGACATAGGTGAAGACCTGCCAGGTGCCGGTGGTCGGCGGCGTGCCGGCGGAGTTGCCCTCGGCGGTGCGGACGTAATAGCTGGTCATGGTCATGGCGTTGCCGTTGGCGTCGTAGACGCGGCTCGCCACCGAGTTGTTGTAGGTGGTGGTGTCCGTCCGATCGAACTGCAGCGGATCCTTGACCGTCGCGGTGGACGGGATCTGGACCTTGGTGGCGACGTTGGCGGTCGCCTTGGGGGTGCCGCTGGTCGGCTGGATCTGAAGGTTCGTCAGCGACTTGTCACCCGTGGCTGTGACGTTGCCGTCATTGTCGACCGGATAGACCATCAGGTAGCTGCCCTGCGCGTCCACCACGTTGCGGCTCTCGTCCACGGTGAAGGCACCGGTGCGGGTGTAGTTGATCTGGTCCGACAGGCCGGTGGACTTCACCACGAAAAAGCCCTCGCCGCCGATCGCCATGTCCAGCGCGCTCTTGGTCTCGTTGGCGGCGCCGTCGCTGAACTGCTGCACGGTGCCCTTAACCGACACGCCCGCGCCGACCATCTTGCGCGGATCGGTGGACACGTTGGAAGAGATGACGTCCGCGAACGCGGTTCGGCTCTTCTTGAAGCCGTTGGTGCCGACGTTCGCCAGATTGTGGCTGATGACCGACATGTCGGTCTGCATGGCCTGAAGGCCGGACAGCGAGGTGAAGAAGGACATGGCGATGCTCCTGCGAAAAGGAAAAGGGGTGGGTCAGGGAGTTCGGGGGTAGGTTCAGGCGACCTTGCGGATCGCGGAGGGGGCGACCTCGCCCAGGCCGGTGACGTTCAGGACGGGTTGGCCATTCGCGGGCAGCGTGGCGGACTCGACGGGCGCCCAGACGAGCGACTCCGCGGGCACGATGACGCTGCCCTTGGCGGCCTCCACGGAAACCTTGTACGGGCCGTTGGCGATCTTGTTGCCGGCACCGTCCGTGCCGTCCCAGCTATAGCTGGCGGTGCCCGCCTTGGTTTCGCCCAGCTGGATGTTGCGCACGACGTTTCCGTCCTTGTCGGCGATGGACACGTTCACGTCGGTGGCGTCGCTTTGCAGCTCCACCGCGCCCGCGATGCCGCCGGACGTTCGCTCATAGGCGGTAGTGCCCTTTGTCAGCACGGTGCGACCGACATAGCCCATGGCATCGGCGGTGCTGGTCGAACCGAGCTTGGCGGCGATGCCCGCCAGCGACTGGTTCATCTCGCTGATACCGGCGACGGACGAGAACTGCGCCATCTGGGCCACCATCTGGGTGTTGTCGACGGGGCTGAACGGGTCCTGGTTCTTCATCTGCGCGGTCATGAGGCGCAGGAAGTCGGACTGGCCCAGCGTCGACTTGCCCAGCGACGCCGTGGTCGGGTTGGCGGACGTGCTGGTCCGGTTGATGCCCAGGTTGGCGAGCGTGCTGTCAAAGGCGCTGTTCGCGGCCGTGGTCGTGGTCATGGCTGTCAGCGTCCCAGCTTGAGGGTGTCGACGACCAGCTGCTTGGCGGTCTGCATCACCTCGACATTGTTCTGGTAGGAGCGCGCGGTTTCCATCATGTCGACCAGCTCGCGCGTCTCGTCGACGGCCGCCTGCCAGACGTTGCCGTCCTTGTCGGCGATTGGGTTGGACGGGTCGTAGACCTTTCCCGGTCCCTCGCCCGCGGTGACCACGCGCTCCACGTCCACCGTGCTCATGCCGGACGCGGCGTCGAAGCTGGTGCGGAACACGGGCTTCATGGTCTTGTAGGCCGCGTCGGCCGACGAGGCGGTGCCGCCGGCATTGGCGAGGTTGGACGCGGTGGTGTTCATCCGTACCAGCTGCGCCTGCATGGCGCGACCGGCGACCTGGAAGACGGAAAGCGGCTGCGGCATCGGTTATTCTCCCTTCAGCGCGCGGGTAATCTGGCCGATGCGGCCGTTCAGAAAGGCGAGCGTCGTCTGGTACTGGACGGCGTTCTCCGCGAACGCGGTCTGCTCGGCGGAAAGCTCCACGGTGTTGCCGTCCATCGAGGGCTCCAGCGGCGTGCGATAGCCGACCGCGGCGTCGAATCCGTTGGCCCGTCCGCCCTCGACGCCGGCCAGCGCCTTGGAGAAGTCGACGTCGCGCGCCTTGAAGTTGGGCGTGGACGCGTTGGCGATGTTGGATGCGAGCAGGCCCATGCGCTGCTGGCGCACCTGCAGCGCCGCTCCATGCACGCCGAAAAGTGTGTCCGCCATCGCTGGCCTCCCGATGCGCCCCATTGCGCGCCGGGACTGTAGCAAGGGGCGTGCCAATTGCGCCTTCCGGGGCGCGGCCCTTCCTGCGATGGGCGCGGACGGCAAGTGGTTGCCGGTCGGGCGGCAAGATTGCCGGGCACGTGCCGCCGCACCTTGCCTGATCGTGCTGGCAGAGCAAACGGCACGGCCCTTGCACATGCTCCCGCGATGATCGACCTCGCCCAGCTCATTGATCCGGCGGCGCTCGTGATCGTCGGCGGCGGCACGCTGCTGGCGGCGACGCTTCGGACGCCGGCGCGCGACCTTGCCCGCGCCGCTCGTGCGCTGGCCACGCTGCACCGCGCGCCCTTCCGCTCGGACGCGCTGCTGGAACAGGTCGCCGCCCTGTCGCGTATCGCGCGGCGGCACGGGGCGCTGGCGCTCGACCGGTCGGTGATCGCGGATCGGGACGTCGCCCGTGCCGTGGCGGCGGTCGTGGACGGTGCGGGATCGGACGAGGTGTCGGCCCTGCTGGCCGATGCCCGCGCCGCCCGGGCCGAGCGGCACCGCAGCGCCGCCGATGCCTGGGCACAGGCGGCGGAGGTCGCGCCGGCCATGGGCATGGTCGGAACGCTCGTCGGCCTGGCGCAGGTCTTCGCGTCCATGACGGACCCTGCCGCGATCGGCGGCGCTATGGCCGTGGCCTTGCTGGCGACGCTCTACGGTGCGGTGCTGGCCAACTTGGTGCTTTCGCCTGTGGCTCAGCGCCTGCGATCGGCCGCCCGCGCAGAATGGTTCGAGCGTGGCCGGCTGGAGGGGCCGCTTGCGGCGCTCGCGGCGCGGGAGGCTCCGGTACGCCTAGGGCGCGCCGCATGATCACTCCCGACCCCTTTGCGGAGGTGCAGCCGGTCCGTTCGGCCTGGATGGTGACGCTGGCCGATCTGGCGCTGCTGCTGGCGGGCTTCCTGGTGCTGGTGCAGGCGGTGAAGCCCGACGATCGGGTAGCGCTGGCGAAGTCCATGCGCGCGCGGTTCGGAGAGGACGTGGCGACCGCGACCGTGGCGGTCCAGGCCGGCGCATTGTCCGGCTTCGCACCCGGTTCTGCCGATGCGTCGCCTGCCGAGACGGCACGGCTGGCCGATTGGGCACGAGAGGAGCTGCGCGATCCGCGCGCCGCGCTATCCATCATCGGCAGCACGGACGGGTCCGCCACGGACCGTGACACCGCCACCGGCAGTTCCGCCCTTCTCGCCACCGACCGCGCGCGCGCCGCCGCCGCCGCGATCCTGGCCGTTGTCCCGAACGCCCGCCTCGCCATCGCCGCAGATCCGCGGCCGCACGGACGCACTGTGCAGGTAACCGTCGCCCTTATCGGAGAAGAGAAATGATCGCGCTCGCGCTGATGGCGACCGCCATGTGGCAGGACACGGCCGCGCTGGACCGGGCAGTCGCCTCCTTCGCTGGCCAGCCTCTCGGGGCGGAAGGCGGCGCGCGGACAGCGGTGGATCCGCGGCTGCGTCTGGCGGCCTGCCCGATGGTCGCGCTGTCGTGGCGGACGTCGGCGCAGGATGCCGTGGTGGTGAGTTGCACCGGCCCAGACTGGCGCATCTTCGTCCCCGTTCGCCGGGCCGTCCCGATGGCGCCACCGCCCGGCGCCGTCGGGCGGGTCCTGCCCGCCGCCCGGGCAGAGCCGGTGATCCGACGCGGCGACCCGGTGGTGATCGAGGCGGGAACGGAGGGCTTCTCCGTCACGCGATCCGGCACGGCCATGGCCGACGCCGCGCCCGGCCAGCATTTCGCCGTCCGCATCGACGACCAGCCCCGGCCGGTACAGGCGGTGGCGATCGAGGCGGGGCGCGCGGGACTGCCCGGATGGGCCGAGTAACTTTTTTCCTAAAGGTCGCCGCGCGCCGGCCGTTCTATCCCGTAACGGCGCATCCTCCCATGGAAGCGCCCGAGGGGTGCGGCGATGGTGGAACAGGTCGGATCAAGGACATTGGCGGCGACGGAGCGGGCGGAGCTCCGGGCGGTGGCGGCGACGCGCGCCCCCCAGCCTGCGGCTCAGCCCGCCGAGCAGAAGGACGCGGCTCCGGTCCGCGCGCCCGTCAGCACGGCACGGGCCCTGGCGGCCTCGGCGCCGGTGGACATGGAGCGCGTCGCGCGCATCCGCCGCGCGGTGGAAGAAGGGCGTTTCCCCACCAGCCCCGCCACCATCGCGGACCGGCTGATCGCGTTGAAGTTCGAGTGGAGCAAGAGCGGCAATGACCAGGCGTGACGCGCTGCTGCGCGTGATCGACGCGCTCCACGCCGAGATCGCGGCGCTCAAGGCGAATGACTCGGGCGCGCTGGAACGCGCCACCGCCGACAAGCTGAAGCACCTGGACGCGGTCGCCGCGGCGGGCACCGGGCCGGCCGGCCCCGACCTTCGCGAGCTGGCGGACGAGGCCAACCGCCTGAACGAGACGTGCCGCATCTACGTCAACCTGATGGCTGCAAATGTCCGCCGCCGCCTGCAAGTCCTGACCGGCCAGGCGGGCTACGGCCCGGGCGCGGCGGGTGTGTCGGCGTACCGCCCGATCGCGGGGGCGTTCGCCTAGAAATCCTCCCCTGCAAGGGGAGGGGGACCGCGCGTAGCGTGGTGGAGGGGCCAGCGGGCAGTCGCCGCCCCTTCGATGTCGTACCCTGCCTGAGACCCCTCCACCGCTACGCGGCCCCCCCCCTTGCAGGGGAGGATCAAACTGGCACGACCCTTGCTGCGTCGCCGGCAGCATGACCGTCTCCGCCGTAACCTCCTCCCGCGTCCAGTCCGCCATCGCGGCGGCGAGCAGCCGCACGGGCATCGACTTCGACTATCTGATGGGCCAAGCCCGCATCGAGAGCGGGTTCAATCCCTCGGCGCGCGCCGGCAGCTCTTCGGCGTCGGGACTGTACCAGTTCATCGAGTCCAGCTGGCTGTCCGTGGTCAAGAAGCACGGCGCCGAGCACGGCCTGGGCTGGGCGGCGGACGCGATCGGGCCAAACGGCCGGGTCGCCGATCCCGCGACGCGCCGTGCGATCCTGGCGCTGCGCAACGATCCGTCCGCCGCCTCGCTGATGGCAGCCGAGCATGCGGGCGACAACAAGGACGCGCTGGAGAACAGCCTGGGCCGCGAGGCGACGGGCACCGACCTCTACATGGCGCACTTCCTGGGGATCGGCGGCGCCAGGAAGTTCTTGAAAGCGATGGCCGGCAGCCCCGACGCGAACGCCGCGCGCCTGTTCCCGGCCGCAGCATCCGCCAACCGCAACGTGTTCTTCGAGCGCGATGGCTCCGCCCGGTCGCTGTCGGAGGTGTATGAGCGGTTCGCCGGCAAGCTGGGTGCCGGTTCCGGCAGCACCGGCAGTTCCTTGCCGGCCGTGAACTATGCCGCTCGCTCGCTGGAGATGGACGGTGCCACCGTGGTCACCGGATCGAACGAGAGCGCGGACGACGCGCTTGCCTGGGCGGCGAACGCCACGGGGCGGGGCGCCGGTCGCGCCTCGCTGATGCGCCCGACGCCGGACACGGCGCGACTGGCTTACATGATGCTCGCGAACATGGGGGCCTGAGGCGATGGGCAAGCTCCTTGGCCAGGCGCGCGGCGCGGCGCTGCCGATCGCCATCCTGCTGCTGGTGGTCGTCATGGTGGTGCCGATCCCGTCGGTGCTGTTGGACATCTTCTTCGTCGCGAACATCGCGATCAGCCTGGCCGTGCTGATGGTGGCGCTGAACGCGCAGAAGCCGCTCGACTTCTCCGCCTTTCCGACCGTGCTGCTGTTCGCGACGCTGTTCCGGCTGGGCCTGAACGTCGCCTCCACGCGCATCGTGCTGGTCCACGGGCACGAGGGCGAGAGCGCGGCGGGCCATGTGATCGAGGCGTTCGGCACCTTCCTGATCGGCGGCGACTACGTTGTCGGCATCTTCGTGTTCGCCATCCTGATGATCATCAACCTGATCGTCGTCACCAAGGGCGCGGGCCGCGTATCGGAGGTCAGCGCGCGCTTCACGCTGGACGCGCTGCCCGGCAAGCAGATGGCGATCGACGCCGACCTGAACGCCGGCCTCATCACCCCCGACCAGGCCAAGGCGCGCCGCGTGGAGGTCTCCACCGAGGCCGATTTCTACGGTTCGATGGACGGTTCGTCCAAGTTCGTGAAGGGCGACGCGGTCGCCGCCATGCTGATCCTGGCCGCGAACGTCGTGGGCGGGCTGATCCTGGGTCCGGTCAGCCACGGCCTGTCGGTCGCCCAGGCGGCCAAGAGCTATATCCTGCTGGCGATCGGCGACGCGCTGGTGGCGCAGCTGCCCGCCCTCATGCTGTCGATCGCGGCGGCTTCCATCGTGACTCGCGTCTCGTCCGAGCGCGACTTGGCCGGCCAGATCGGTCACCAGTTCGGCAGCTCGCGCACCTGGACGCCGGTTGCCGGCATCCTGGGCCTTCTGGGCATCTTTCCGGGGATGCCGCACCTCATCATCCTGCCCTTCGCCGCGCTTTCGGGCTTCGCGGCGTGGAAGCTGCGCCAGATCGAGCGCCGCCCCGCCCCCGTGGTCGAGCCGGAAGCGGTCGCGGCCGAGGTCGCCGACCCGTCGCGCATCGGCTGGGACGAGGTGTCGGACGGCGCGCAAGTCCATCTGGACGTCGGCTACGGCCTAGTGCCGCTGGTGGACGAGCGCCGGGGCGCCCCGCTGATGGCACGCATCACGGGCGTCCGCCGCCAGATCAGCAAGGAGCTGGGCTTCGTGGTGCCGCAGGTCCGCGTGCGCGACGACATCAACCTGGGGCCGTACCATTACCGCCTGCTGATCGGCGGCGTGGTGGTGGGCGAGGACCAGGTTTCGCCCGAAGAGGTGCTGGCGCTCGACACGGGCTCGGCGGTCGGAGCCCTTCAGGGCAAGAAGTGCCAGGATCCGACTTTCGGGCTGGAGGCGACCTGGATCGCGGCCGGCGACGCCGATGCCGCGACGGGCGCCGGATACCTAGTGGTCGATCCCGGCACCGTGATCGCCACCCACCTGAACCACGCCATGGGCGCCAATGCCGGCGACCTGCTGGGGCCGGACGAGGTCCAGGCGCTGGTCGATGCGCTGAAGGAGCGCAGCCCGCAACTGGCCGGCGCGCTGGCGCCGCTGCCGCTCACCATCCTGACCCAGGTCCTGAAGGGCCTGCTCGCGGAGAACGTGACCTTGAAGGAGTTCCGCCGGATCGCCGCCGCCGTGGCGGGCGCCGCCCAGCGCACCGCGCAGGCCGACGAGATCGTGGAGCTGATCCGGCCGGAGCTGGGTTCGCTCATCGTCCAGAAGCTGTGCGGCGTTCGCGAGCCGCTGCGCGTCATGACGCTGGAGGGGCAGCTGGAAGGGTTGCTGGGCCAGGCGATGCGCGCCGACCCGTCGCGCTCGCAGATCATCGAGCCCGAACTCGGCCGCCGCATCACCGACGCGCTGACCCACGCCGCCCAGCCGCTGATGGCGGAGGCCAAGCCCTTCGCGCTGGTGGTGCAGCCTGCCATTCGTCGCGCCGTCCGCAAGCTGGTGCGCGGCGTGATGCCCGACATGCCCGTCCTGTCCTTCTTCGAGGTGCCGGAGGAAAAGGCCGTCGAGGTCGTCGCGATCCTCGGCGCGCCCGCCGGAGCGCTGCCGGCATGAGCGCGCCTTTCCCCGCCGCCGCCTTCGCGGATGCCCAGCCGCTTACCTACACTCCAGCCCGGCGCGAGGCCGATGCGGGCGTGAAGCGCTACCTGCCGCTGGTCCGGCGCGTCGCCTGGCACGTCCACGGCCAGATGAGCAGCGCGGTCGAGGTCGAGGACCTGGTGCAGGTCGGGCTGGTCGCGCTGGTGGAAGCGTTCGCGTCGGCCGAGGACCGGGGCGAGCCGGCGTTCCGCCAGTATCTCACCACCCGGCTGCGCGGCGCCATGATCGACGAGCTGCGCCGCCACGCCACCGCCACGCGCGGCGCGATGCGCCGTCGGCGCGCCTATGCGGAGGCCGTGTCGAGCCTGACGGTCGAGCTGGGCCGCCAGCCCGGCGACGAGGCGGTCGCCGAGCGGCTGGGCGTCACGGTGGAGCGGCTGCGGGCCGACTATCAGGCGGAAAGCGTCCGGCTGGAGCCGATCGACGACGTCTATTCGGACGACCTGCCCTGGTTCGCGGACTCAGGCCCGGACGCGTTCGAGCAGCTGGCGGACGGCGAGCAGCGCGAACGGCTGATCGACGCCATCGCCGCCTTGCCCGAGCGCGAGCAGCTGGTGGTGCAGCTCTACTATGTGGAGGAACTGAACCTGGAGGAGATCGGCCAGGTGCTGGGCGTGGGCTCCGCGCGCGTCTGCCAGATCAAGAAGAGTGCGCACGACCGGTTGAAGAAGGCGATGCGGTGACGGGCGCCCCTCCCACCGTCGCCGTGTAGCTCCGCAGAGGCAAAGGCCCGGTCGTCGCGGAAGCACCAGGCAAGGGGGTTGCCCTCTTTCCCCTTCCCGCCCACCTCCCGCGCTCCACCGCAGGAGTGCGCGCATGGCCGACGACTATACCCCGCCCAAGGTCTGGACCTGGAACAAGGAGAGCGGCGGCCGCTTCGCCAGCATCAACCGGCCGGTCGCCGGGCCGACGCAGGACAAGGATCTGCCGGTCGGCAGGCACCCGTTCCAGCTCTACTCGATGGGCACGCCCAACGGGGTCAAGGTGACGGTGATGCTGGAGGAGCTGCTGGCCGCCGGCCACGCCGATGCCGAATACGACGCCTGGCTGATCCGCATCAACGAGGGCGACCAGTTCGGATCGGGCTTCGTGGACGTGAACCCGAACAGCAAGATTCCGGCGCTGGTGGACCGGTCCGGCCCTGAGCCGGTGCGCGTGTTCGAGAGCGGCGCGATCCTGATGCACCTGGCCGAGAAGTTCGGCGCGTTCCTTCCCGTCTCGGGTCCCGCCCGCGCCGAGACGCTGAGCTGGCTCTTCTGGCAGGTGGGCTCAGGGCCTATGCTAGGCGGCGGTTTCGGCCATTTCTACGCCTATGCGCCCACCAAGATCGAATATGCCATCGACCGGTTCGCCATGGAGGCCAAGCGCCAGCTGGACGTGCTGAACCGGCGGCTGGCGGACAACGAGTATCTGGCGGGTGCCGACTACTCGATCGCCGACATGGCGGCCTGGCCCTGGTACGGCGCGGCGGCCAAGGGGCTGCTCTACGACGCGGGCGAGTTCCTGGGCGTCCACGAATATGAGCATGTCCGCCGCTGGGCGGACGCAATTGGTGCGCGGCCGGCGGCGAAGCGCGGTCGCATGGTCAACCGCGTCATGGGCGATCCGGCCGACCAGCTGCGCGAGCGCCACGACGCGTCCGACTTCGAGACGCGGACGCAGGACAAGCTGGAGGCGGGCGACAGCTGATCTCAACCCGTGCCGTTACCCCCGGCCTGGACCGGGGTAACGGCGCAGGCATCACGCGTCCTCGGCAGCGCCTTCCGCCGGCCGCTCGAAATAGGGCTCCACCTCGCCCGACAGCTTCAGTGTCAGGGGACGCCCGTGCCGGTCCGTCTTGCGGCCCAGCGCCACGCGGATCCAGCCCTCGGACACGCTGTATTCCTCCACGTCGCGGCGCTCGGCGCCCTTGAAGCGGATGCCGATGCTCCGCGATAGCACTTCCTGGTCGAAGTGCGGGCTGCGCGGGTCGTTGCTGAGGCGGTCGGGCGGCGTGTCGGTCATGGTGCCCGCCCCTACAGCGAAACGGCGCGGGAGAAAGCCCCCCGCGCCGAGCCGGTCACGCGATCATCGCCGGCTTACCAGCCATAATAGCCGCCATAGCCGCGGCCATACCCGCGATAATAGCCGCCGCCGTCCCAACCGCGGTTCCAACCGCCGCGCGGGCCGTAATAGCCGCGGGGAGCGTAGTAGCCGCGGTCGTAACCCCGGTAATATCCGCGCCGCGGCCCCCAATAGCCGCGCCGGTCATAATAGCGGTCGCGATAGCGGCGGTCGCGGTTGCCGGACGCAATCGCCGCGCCCAGACCCAGGCCCACAACGCCGCCGATCAGCGCGCCGGTGGCCACGTCATTGCCGCGGTCATAGCGGCGCCATCGCTGTGCCTCGGCCGGTGCTGCCGCCGTCAGGGTCGTGGCCGCCAGGGTCACGCCCAGGCCGATCTTTGTCAGGAACTTGCTCATATCAGACCTCCATACAGGTTACGCTCGGTCCGCATGGAAAACGCACAATGGTGCGAGCGTGTTTCGTCCAATAGGATGTGCGCGCTGAACTGGGCCGGAACGCACGGTTCACCCGCGGTATAGGTAAGGACGACATGCCCTTCTGGCTGCTCAAGACCGAGCCCGGCTCCTATGGCTGGGACGACCTTGTCCGCGACGGCGGGACCGAATGGGACGGTGTGCGGAACGCCGCGGCGGCCGGCCACCTGCGCGCCATGCAGGTGGGCGACGAAGCGCTGATCTATCACAGCGGCGACCAGAAGGCGGCGGTCGGCCGAGCCCGTATCGCGCGCGCCGCGCAACAGGACGGCGACGACGCGCGCTGGGTGTCAGTTCGGATCGAACCGGGCGATCCCTTGAACGTGCCCGTGACGCTTTCCGCCATGAAGAGAGAGGCCCGGCTGGCGACGTTGCCCATGCTGCGCCAGTCGCGCCTATCGGTATCGCCGGTGGGTTCGGACGAATGGACCGCCATCCTGGACATGGCGGGCCGCGCACCCCTAGACTGAGGCAAAGGGGAAAACAGCGCGTGATCGCGTTCGTCACACTGCCCGAGAACCTGGTCTTCGCGTCCGCGCTGGCGCTGATGCTGCTGATCGGCGCGGCGGAACTGGCCGGGCTGTCGGGCGCCGCCGAGATCGACGCCGATGCGCATGGCGGCGACCTGCTCGGCTGGCTGGGGCTGGGTCGCGTGCCCCTGTCCATCCTGCTGGTGCTGTTCCTGGCGATCTTCGGCGCGGTCGGGCTGGTTGGGCAGCAGATCGCCGCCGATCGGCTGGGCGGCCCCTTGAGCGCCTGGATTGCGGGACCGCTGGCGGGCGTCGCCGCCCTGCCGCTGACGGGTATGGCGGCGCGGCTGCTCGGTCCGCTGCTGCCGCGCGACGAGACAACGGCGATCGACCTGGACGATCTGGTCGGGCGCCAAGCCACCGTGGTGACCGGCACGGCCGCGGCCGGATCGCCCGCCCGTGCCCGCGCCGCCGATCGCCACGGCCAGGCGCATTTTGTGATGGTGGAGCCGGACGGTCCGACCGAACGCTTCGCGGAAGGGGACGCCGTGCTGCTGGTCCGCCGCGAGGGTCACGGCTTTCGCGCGATCGGCCGGGGCGACGCGCGCCTGCCCAGATTGGATTACTAAAGGGGGGAAACGACCGGATGCTGTCCGTGCTGATCTATGCCGGCATCGCCTTTGCGGCGCTGCTGATCGTCGGGTTGATGCTTGCGCGCCTCTACAAGCGCGCCACCAAGGAGGTCGGCTTCGTCCGCACGGGCCTGGGCGGCGAACGGGTGGTCATCAACGGCGGCGCGCTGGTGCTGCCGGTGTTCCACGAGACCATGCCCGTCAACATGAACACGGTTCGCCTGGCCGTTGAGCGCAAGAACTCGGACGCGCTCATCACGCTGGATCGGCTCCGCATCGACGTAAAGGCGGAGTTCTACGTCCGCGTCCGCCCCGACGCGGGCGCCATCGCCACCGCCGCGCAGACGCTGGGCCTCCGGACCATGCAGCCCGAGAACCTGAAGGAGCTGGTGGAGGGCAAGTTCGTGGACGCGCTCCGCTCGGTGGCGGCGGGCATGACCATGGCCCAGTTGCACGAGCAGCGCGCCGACTTCGTGCAGAAGGTGCAGCAGGTGTCGTCGGTGGACCTGGCGATGAACGGGCTGGAGCTGGAAAGCGTGTCGCTGACCGGGCTGGACCAGACGTCGATCGAGCATTTCAACGCCAACAACGCCTTTGACGCGGAAGGGCTGACCAAGCTGACGGAGCAGATCGAGCTGCGGAAAAAGGCGCGCAACGACATCGAGCAGGACACGCGCGTCCAGATCGAGACAAAGAACCTGGAGGCGGCGCGCCAGAGCTTTCTGATCGGCCGCGACCAGGAGTTCGCGCGGCTGGAACAGGAGCGCGAGCTGGAGATGCGCCGCGCCGTCCAGGCGGCCGAGGTCGCGCGCGAACAGTCGCTCCGCTCGCAGGAGTCCGAAGCGGCGCGCATCGAGGCCAAGCGCCAGACGGACTCGGCGCAAATCGAGGCGGACCGCTCGGTGCAGCAGGCGCGCATCGCCCAGGCCCAGGCGATCGAGATGGCGCGTCAGGAACAGCAGATCGCCGTCCAGAACAAGAGCCGGGAGGAGAGCCAGGCGCGCGCCGAGGCCGACCGTGCCCGCGCCGAGGCGGTCGCCGCCGAGGAACGCGTCGTCACGGCGCGCGAGAACGAGATCGCCGAGCGCACCAAGCAGATCGAGCTGGTCGAGGCGAGCAAGGAGGCCGAGCGCAACGCCATCGGCGTCCGCGTCGCCGCCGAGGCGGAGAAACAGGCCGCCGCCGATCGTGCCGCCGCCCTTCTCCAGGGGGCGCAGGGCGAGGCGGAGGCCGAGAAGCTCCGCGCCGAGGCCGCGCGCATCCGCTTCGAGGTGGAGGCGGCGGGCCAGCGTGCCGTCAACGAGGCGGCGAACATCCTGTCCATGGAACAGGTATCGCTCCAGACCAAGCTGGCGCTGCTCAAGGTCCTGCCCGAGGTGATCCGCGAGGCGTCCAGGCCGCTGGAGGCGATCGACAGCATCAAGATCGTGCAGGTCGACGGCCTGACCGGCCGCGGCGGCGCCGTTGGCGATGGTGGCGGCGCCGAAACCGGCAACCTGGCCGACTCCGCCGTCCAGGCCGCGCTTCGCTACCGAACCCAGGCGCCGGTGATCGACGGGCTGATGAAGGAACTGGGCTTTGATGGCGCCACGCTGGATGGGCTGGTCAGAGGGGCGGCGTTGCCGAACGAGGCGAACGGGACGCGGGCGGCGGAGTAGGCGGCACGCCCGCCACGGCCGGCCGTCACGCGTCGTCGGACCCTTATGGGTGGGCTGGACCCACCCATAAGGGCCGGCCGTCAGTTGCTGTCCGAATTGTCGTCGTCGCCGCCGGTGGTGGCGACCACGACCGCGGCAAAGGCGGCGAGCAGGGCGACGCTGATGATGGTGGCCGTGCTGCCCTCCGCGATGCGGCTGGCCTTGGCGGGCGCCGTGCCCGTGCGGGCGGAGCGGGCTACCGACAGCGACGCGGCGGGGTTGGCGGGCACCGCGGCCGCCGCGACGGGCGCCGCCACCAGCGCGGATGCCGTCAACGCGGCGGCGAAATGCTTGAGCTTCACGAGTATCTCCTGTCCCTGATGCGCCGCGCACCGAACCACGGCGGGCGCACGGCGTCGAGAGGCCGGTGCCCGAAAGCTGTTGCGGGGACGTTACACTCCGCACTCGACTTGCTCACGGACGCGGTCGCGCCCGACTTGCCCCCGCGCCTGGTCGCGCCTAAGTCGGGTAGCAGCGTGGCCGCTCCGACAAGGGGCGGCCCTTGTTGTTTCTAGGCGCCTTTACGGCGCCGAAATCGGAGGTCTCTTCATGGCCCAGCCCCTCATGCCCCACGCGACCGCGTCCTGGCTGGTCGACAACACGTCGCTCGCCTTTGACCAGATCGCGACCTTTTGCGGCCTCCACATCCTGGAGGTGCAGGCCATCGCCGACGACACCGCCGCGTCCAAGCTGACAGGCCGTGATCCCGTGCGCGCGCACGAACTGACGCAAGACGAGATCGACCGCGGCCAGGCGGATCCGGACTACCAGCTCAAGATGACCAAGGGCCCCGAGCAGGTCCGCCGCACCAAGGGCCCGCGCTACACCCCCGTCAGCAAGCGCCAGGACAAGCCGGATGGCATCGCCTGGATCATCCGCAACCACCCGGAGATTTCGGACGGCGCGATCAGCAACCTGATCGGCACCACGCGCACCACCATTGCCGCGATCCGCGACCGCAGCCATTGGAACATCGGCAACATCACGCCCAAGGACCCCGTGACGCTCGGCCTCACCACCCAGCGCGAGCTGGACTCGGCTGTCGCCAAGGCCGGCAAGGCGGCTGGCGTGGAGCCCCAGCCCGACACGCGGTTGGACGGCGACCGCGAGGCGCTGATCGAGCAGCTGCGCGCCGAGCGCGAGGCCGCCGCGCGCGACGCGGAGGCCGCCGCCGCCGGCGAGGGCGTGGAGGCCGCCCCCGCGGCCGAGCGCCCCTATGATCCCCAGGCCGACGCCCGCGCGCTGTTCGGCGAAGGTCCGCGGCGCTGACGACATGATCCTCCCCCGCCGAGGGGAGGATCAGGCGGGCCCGCTGGCGTCCGCCGCCACCGGTTGCTACCGGCAACGCATGGCCTCGCTTCCCGACCAGATCGCCGCCCCTGGCGACGGCCCCTTCTACCCGTTTGGCGGTGCGGAACCGGAAACGGGCGGGGTGATGGAGGTCGCACCTGGCATCCTCTGGGTACGGCTCAAGGTGCCCGGCCCGCTTCGCCACGTGAACTGCTGGCTGCTGATGGACGGGCCAGACGCGGTGGCGCTGGTCGATACCGGCATGAACCGCACGGAAACGCGCGACACGTGGCGCGCCGTGTTCCGCGGCCCGATGGCGGGGACGCGCGTGTCGCGGGTCGTCGGCACGCACATGCATCCCGACCATATCGGACTGGCCGGCTGGATGTGCGACCATCACGGCGCGCCCGTGCTGATGACGCGGGGCGAGTGGCTGACCGCCAAGCTGGCCCATGCCGATGCGCGCGACGAGGCCCCGGCCGAGGTCGCCGCGCACCAGCGCCTGGCCGGCTGGTCGGACGCGGAGATCGCGCGCGCGGGCGAAGGTGGGTGGAGCCGGTTCCGCACGATCGTCACGCCCTTGCCCCATGCCTATCAACGGCTGAGGGACGGCGACCGGCTCCCCATCGGTGACCGCGAATGGCGGATCGTGGTCGGCTCCGGTCACAGCCCGGAACATGCCTGCCTCCTGGACGAGGCGGGCGGCGTGCTGGTGGCGGGCGACCAGGTGCTGCCCCGCATCAGCTCCAATATCTCCCTGGGCCATTCGGAGCCGGGCGCCGATCCGTTGGGCGAGTGGTTCCACTCCATCGAGAAGCTTCGCGGCCTACCCCCCGGCCTACTGGTGCTGCCCGGCCACGGCGATCCGTTTACGGGGCTGCACGCGCGGCTCGACGCGATGGAGGCGGAGCATCGCCAGCGCCTCGACACGCTGCAAACGCTGCTGGCCGAGCCCCAAAGGGCGCGCGACGTCTTTCCCGCCCTCTTCGCCCGGCCCATCGGCCCCGACGTGCTTGGCATGGCAACCGGCGAGGCACTGGCGCACCTGCGCCGCCTGGAGGTAGAAGGACGCGCGACGGTCGAGGATCGGGAAGGCGTACGATGGTGGCGGGCAAGCTGACCTTCGACGGGGCGGTAGAGCGGCTTCTAGCCGCCTTTGCCGGCGATCCGGCGATGCGAGGTCTGTTCCTGGGCGGCAGCCACGGCCGCGGCACCGCCGATGCGTGGAGCGACCTGGACTTCGTGGGCGTGGCCGACGACGACGATCACGCGGGGCTCGCCGATCGCTGGCTGGAGACGGTCCGCGCCGCCGCGCCGGTGGTGCACATCATGCGGCGGCAACAGGGGCCCGCGCTGCTCCTCAACATCGTCACCGCCGACTGGCTGCGGATCGACCTGCTGCTCGTGCCCCCTGCCCTTTTCGTGAAGGGCCGGGCACGCGACGGGATCACGGTGCTGTTCGACCATGACGACCTCGCCGCGGCGCTGCCGGACGCCCTGCCGCCCCGATCGCCCGATCCCGCCCGCGTGCGGCACGTCACGACCGAGTTCCTGCGCGTGCTCGGCCTGCTGCCCGTGGTCGCGGGCCGCGGGGAATGGGTGGTGGCGACCGCCGGCACCGGCCTTCTCCGCGGCTTCGTGCAGGAACTGCTGATCGAGGCGTCGCCCGTGCCCGATCGCGGCGGCGCGCTGGGCCTCGGGCGGGTGCTGGCGCCCGAGGAGCACGACCTGCTCGCGCGCCTGCCCTACCCCGCTGCCGAACGCGAGGCGGTGATCGCCGCCCATGCCGCCATTGCCCGTATCTTCCTGCCGCGCGCGCGTGCCCTGTTCGAGCGGCTAGGTCTGGAATGGCCCCAGGCCTTCGAGGATGCCACCCGCCGCAGGCTGCACGACACGCTGGGTGCGCCCGCAACGGACTGGTAAGCGTCCGATTAAACCTAACTGTCACCGTTCCGTGATCGGACTGCAACGCGCGCGCCATCGGCACGTCATGCCGGTCCTCCAGGAGGTTCCCAGCCGGGCGACAACGCTCGCGGGGGAACCGACATGCACGCGCTTCTGGACCAGCCCGTCGCCTATGACGACGGCGACATCGACACCAATCCTAGCCTGAGCCTCCACCTGTCCGAGCTGGTGGAGCAGCGCTACTCGCGTCGCCAGACGCTGACGGGCGGTCTGTCGGCCATGACAGGCGCGGCGTTCGGCGGCCTGCTGCTGTCGGGCTGCGGCGAGGACGACGCGTCGCTCGCCGCCGCCGACTCGGGCGAGGTCCGCGTCGCGTCCGGCGCCCGCGTCGCCGCGCGCGAGCTCGGCTTCGCGGCCGTTCCCAAGGGGCTGGGCGACACGGTGGTCGTGCCCGCCGGCCACAGCGTCACCGTGCTCTATCGCCTGGGCGACCCCATCGCGCCGGGCGTCGGCCCTTACGCCAACAACGGCACGGACGGCGACTTCTCGAAGCGCGCCGGCGACCATCACGACGGCATGAGCTATTTCGGCATGTCCGCCACCACAGGCGCCCCGGACGCCCTGGGCAACACGCAGGGGTTGCTGGTGATGAACCACGAGAACATCACCCAGAAGTATCTCCATCCCAACGGCGCCACGTCCGGCACGCGGCCCGAGGGCGAGGCGCTGAAGGAGATCGAGTGCCACGGCGTGTCCGTGGTTCAGGTGTCGAAGAGCGGCGCCGCGTGGAGCTACCAGCCGCTGTCGCCGCTCAACCGCCGCGTCACGCCCAACACGCCCACGCAGTTCAACGGCCCGGTGCGCGGTGACGCGTGGCTGCGGACCGCCTATTCGCCCGACGGCACGCGCGGCCGCGGCACCATCAACAATTGCGCCAACGGCACCATGCCGTGGAACACCTACCTGGCGTGCGAGGAGAACTGGGCCGGCTATTTCCGCCGCGATGCCGGCGACGTGGCAACCCGGGCCGCCGCCGGTGCGGCGGGCGCCCGCCAGAACCAGGCGCTGATCCGCTACGGCGCGGGCACCACGCGGGCGGGCAATTACGGCTGGGCGACCGTTCAAGCCGCCGATCCCGCCAACACGCTGTTCCGCCGCTGGAACATCACAAGCAACGCCGCCCTGCCGGCGGACGGCACGGGCGACTTCCGCAACGAGTCGTTCCAGTATGGCTGGGTGGTCGAGATCGACCCGTTCGACGCGAACTCCGTGCCGCGCAAGCGCACCGCGCTCGGCCGCATGAACCACGAGGGCTGCGTCAACGGCCGCATGGTCGCGGGTGTCCGCCCTGCCTTCTACATGGGCGACGACGCACAGAACGAGTATATCTACAAATTCGTGTCGGACGTGCGCTGGTCGGCGGCGGATGCGGCCAACCGCAACCGCCTGGCGATCGGCGACAAGTATCTGGATCGCGGCACGCTCTACGTCGCGCGCTTCGATGCGGACGGCACCGGCCAGTGGCTGCCGCTCGTCTATGGCCAGGGCCCGCTGACGCCCGCCAACGGCACCTATTCCTTCCAGAGCCAGGCGGACGTGCTCATCAACACCCGCCTCGCCGCCGATGCGCTGGGCGCCACGCCGATGGACCGGCCGGAATGGACCGCGGTGAACCCGGCCAATGGCGAGATGTACTGCACGCTGACCAACAACGGATCGCGCACCGGCGCGCGCACCGACGCCGCAAACCCCCGCGCCTATAGCGACCCGCAGCGCGGCGGCGGCGCGTCCAACGGCAATGCCAACGGCCACATCGTGCGCCTCCGCGAACAGGGCGACACAACGGAGGCGACCGCCTTCACCTGGGACATCTACGCCTTTGGCGCAGGCGCGGACTTGGACCCGGCCAACATCAACGTCTCGGGGCTGGACGACACCAACGACTTCTCGTCGCCGGACGGCCTGTGGTTCTCGCTGCCCACCAACGCGGGCGGGCAGGACAGCCCGATCATGTGGATTCAGACGGACGACGGCGCCTATACCGACGTTACCAACTGCATGTTGCTGGCCGCCGTGCCGGGCCGGGTCGGCGACGGATCCGTGCGCAACGTGACCGCCAGCTACAACGGCAACCGCACCGTCGCGAGCCCCGTGGGTGCTGCGCCCGGCACCTCGCTGAAGCGCTTCCTGGTGGGACCGGTGGACTGCGAGATCACAGGCATCACCTCGACGCCGGACGGCAAGGCGCTGTTCGTCAACGTCCAGCATCCGGGCGACGGCGGCACCGTCAGCAATCCCAGCGGCAACTGGCCCCAGAGCCAGAACGGCGTCGCCTCCGGCCGCCCGCGCTCGGCCACCATCGTCGTCACCCGGGACGACGGCGGCGTGGTCGGGCTCTGAGCCCGACCCGATCCACCAGCACAGGGAGAAGAAACATGAACGCTGCCATGAAACTGCTGCTCGCCGCCACGGCCCTCACCGCTGCCGCCAACGCCCAGGCCGCCACCTATGCAGAGGGCTTCGCGCCCTTTGACGGGTGGAAGACGCGCTGGTTCGGCGCCCAGTCCAACGCCCAGAACTACTATGTCTCCGAATATGGCGACGACCCCGCCTATCAGGGCGCGCCGGACGTGGAGGGCCTGTGGCTCAGTGACGGCGACAGCTACCGCGATCCGGGCGACTATTCGACCATCGACATCCGCTTCTCCGACGATTTCGCGGCCTCGCTGACCAGCTTCAGCATGGACGTGGCGTCCGCCCTCAGCAGCGTGGGCGTGACCTTTTTCGATCGCGCGGGCGCCGCCATCGGCACCTTCACCGTCAGCCAGTCGCCCCAGCAGTCCGCCTATTTCACGCCGATCGGCTACCAGAACGTGGCTGTCACCTCAGCCAACGGCATCGGCGGCTTCTCCTTCGCCACGCTGGCGCAGGGCAACGTGGTCGTCGACAATCTGGTCGCCGAGACGGCGGTGGCCGCGATCCCCGAGCCCGCCACCTGGGGCCTGATGATCCTGGGCTTCGGCATGGCGGGCGCGTCCATGCGCCGCCGGTCCGTTGCCGTGCGGTTCGCCTGACACAAGCGCGGCTGTCCTACCGCCGCCGGTAGTGATAGCATCCTCACGACCAAGGGACGGAGCGACGTTGAGGATTGCCGCGCGCAGTCCTCAACTTCCTCAACTTCGTGAGGGCAAATCGTTGAAGAAGCACCTTCTCCTGCTGGCCGCCAGCGTCACGCTCGCCGGTCCCGTCCTGGCCCAGACGACCGCCCCCGCTCCGGTCGAGAAGCGGGTCCAGGGCGCCGCCACGCTGGAGAATGTGCCCCCCGTTCCGCCCGAGCTCGCCGCCAGGGTCGCGCGCTACCAGCAGGGCCGATCCGCGAGCGTGGCGGACTGGCTGCCCGACGGCTCGCTCCTGATCGCCACCCGCTTCGGCGCCACCGCCCAGCTCCACCGCGTCGCCGCGCCGGGTGCCGACCGCCGCCAGCTGACCTTTGCTGCAGAACCCATTCCCGGCGGTCAGGCGATCCCGAACAGCGACCGCATCCTGTACGGCCGCGACACGGGCGGCGACGAGTGGTTCCAGCTCTACCAGCTCGCCCCCGACGGCTCCTCCGTCCAGCTGACCGAGCCCGGCACGCGCAACGAGGACCCGGTGGTCACGCGCGACGGCAAGCGCATCTATTGGAGCCGCGCCACAAAGGGGTCGGGCGACTACACGATCATGACGGCCGATCTGGCCGATCCCAACAGCCGGGCGGTTGTCCACCAGGGCACGGGTGCGCTGGGCGTGTCCGACGTGTCGGCGGACGGCGGCACGCTGCTCCTCACCCTCCGCATCTCCAACCGCGAGCAGAAGCTGTTCGTGCTGGACCTCGCCTCCCGCCAGCTCCGCGAAGTCGCCAAGGGTAAGGCCGCGACGCTCCAGGGCGCGCGCTTCGGCCCCGGCGGCCGGTCGGTGATCGCGGTCAGCGACCGGGGATCGGACGTGAAGCGACTGGTGGACTTCGACCTGGGCTCCGGCCGCATGACGCCGCTCAACCCGGACGCGAAGTGGAACGTCGAGGAATTCGACCTGTCCGACGACGCCCGCGTCCTGGCCTATGACGTCAACGAGGACGGCTATTCGCGCGTCGTGGTGACCGACCTCGTCACGCGCCGCGCGCTGCCCCAGCCGCAGCTGCCGCCCGGCGTGGTTACGGGGCTGAGGCTGTCGCGCGACGGCACCAGGCTGGCGGTCGGCCTCTCCTCCGCCACCGGCCCCGGCGACGTGTACGGCGTGGACGTAGCGACCGCCAAGCTGGACCGCTGGACCCAGTCGGAGATCGGGCCCATCGATCGCGCCGCCCTGCCCGAGCCGAAGCTGGTCCGCTTCCGCAGCTTCGACGGCCTGTCCGTGCCCGCCTTCGTCTATCGTCCCAAGGCCGCGGCGGCGGGCGCCAAGACGCCGGTCCTCGTCTCCATCCACGGCGGGCCGGAGGGTCAGGCGCGACCGGGCTGGTCGCCCACCATCGCCAGCTTCGCCGACAATCTGGGCGCCACCGTGATCGTGCCCAACGTCCGCGGATCGGACGGCTACGGCACGAAGTACCTCAACCTCGACAATGCCGAGAAGCGAGAGGACTCGGTCAAGGACATCGGCGCGCTGATCGACTGGGTGGGCCAGCAGCCCGACCTGGACGCGTCAAAGGTGGCGGTGATCGGCGGCTCCTATGGCGGCTACATGTCGCTGGCCGTGATGACGCACTATTCGGACAGGCTGGCGGGCGGCGTGGAGCTGTTCGGCATCGGTGACTTCGACACCTTTCTGAAGAACACCGAGGCCTATCGTCGCGACAATCGCCGCGCCGAATATGGCGACGAGCGTAGCCCCAAGATGCAGGCCGTGTTCCGCCGCATCTCGCCCCGCAACAACGTGGCCCGCATCACCAAGCCCATGCTGGTCGAACAGGGCGCCAACGACCCACGCGTGCCGCGGTCGGAGAGCGAGCAGATGGTGGCCGCGCTGCGCGAGCGTGGCGTGCCCGTCAGCTACCTGCTCTTCGCCGACGAGGGCCATGGCTGGCGCAAGAAGCCCAACAGCGACCTGTCGCTTCAGGTGGAAACGCAGTTCCTGCAGGGGCTGCTGGGCGGCACACCGTCGGGCGCCGCCGCGGCCGGGGAATAGGCGCCTAGGAGACGGGCGCCGGCGCGTCGACCTTCTGCGTGCGGATCCTGGCGGCACCGCCGTCGAAGGATCGCACGATGGTCTCCAGCTTCAGCCCGTCGACGCGCAGCTCGTTGAAGGCCGGCGGCGTGGCGCGGACGCGCTTGGACAGCGTGCCCGCGCCGATCATCCGAACCGTCCGGCCCGACCGCTCCACCGACAGGTCAAAGGCGTCGTGGACGTGGCCGGACAGCACGGCATGGGCGCCCGCCTCCGCCAGGGCGGTCAGCGCCTCGTCGCCGCGGTGCGTCCTGGCGGTGCCGCGCGTGCCCCCCTCGATCAGCGGGTGGTGCCCGGCGACCAGGATCAGGTTGCCCTTCGGCGCATCGGCGATCAGCGCCAGCGCGGACCGGAGCGACCCCATGCTGACGCGGCCCTTGGACCAGTTCCACCGCCACTGGGCGCGCGCCGTGGTCTTCAGCGGCACCACCGTTACGCCGGGCAGCGTCAGCGGCTGCTCGATCATCCGCTCCACGGCGGCATAGCGCGTGTAGGGGCTCACCATGCGGCGAAGCGGACTCCAGTAATAGGGTATGTCGTGGTTGCCGACCTCGACGGTCACGGGTACGCCCAGCGACTTCAGCCAGGCGCCGCCCGCCTCGAACTCGCGGGTGCGCGCGCGCATGGTAAGGTCGCCCGTCATGATGACCGCGTCCGGCCGTTCGTCGCGCACGCAGGTCCGGAACCAGTCCAGCGCGTCCGGATCCTCGGCGCCGAAATGCACGTCGCTGACGTGGAACAGCTTCATTCGTCTTACTCCCTCCCGCCGGCTCCGACCCGCTCGACACGCCCGCGTCAACCCGTCAAACGCTTGCACCATGAGCTTTGTGGCCCTTCTTCGCGCCTCCTCCGCCCCCGACCACGACCGGGTGGACGCGCTGTTCGGCGGATACCGGCTGGGCGAGGCGGAGAGCTATGCCCGCTTCCTGGAGGCGCACGCCCGCGCGCTTCCCGCAGCCGAGGCGGCCCTGGCGGCGGCGCCGGACCTGCCCGCCTGGCGCACGCGCGCCGGCCTGCTTGCGGCCGACCTGGCCGCGCTCGGCCGCTCCGTGCCCGCCCCGCTCCCCTTCGCGGCGGAGGGTGCGGCGGCCTGGGGCCTGCTCTACGTCACCGAAGGGTCGCGGTTGGGCGGCGCGATGCTCGCGCGCTCCGTGCCGCCCCACCTGCCCTCCGCCTACCTGTCCGCGCGGCACGAGCGCGGCGAGTGGAAACGGACGCTGGACGCGCTGGAGGCCCGCGCCGCCGCGGCCGACGACGCGTGGCGGGACGAGGCGCTGGCCGGCGCACGCGCGAGTTTCCGCCTCTACGAGACGGCGACCCAAGACGCCTGACGCTATGCCTGCACCGGCGCCGTCAGTACCGCGCGGCAACCGGGCCCGTTGTTCAGATACTGGAGCTCGCCGCCGAGGCTGCCCACAACAGCGCTCAGCATCCGTCCGCCGAAGCCCGTGCCCTCCGCCTGGCCAGCCGCATCCTTGCCGCGGCCGGAATCGGCCACGATCAGCTGGAAGCGGCTGCGCACCCGTTCCAACGTGATCCACAGCGGTCCCACCGCGCCGTCATAGGCGTATTTGGTGGCGTTGATGACCAGTTCGGTCAGTACCAGCCCGATGTTCACCGCCCGGTCGGTCGGCACCAGGATCTGTCCCAGGTCCAGCCGCATTCCTGCCGCCCATTCCGAACCCAGCGTGGAACGTATGTCGCCCATCAGCTCCTCGAGGTAACGACCGAGCTCCACCGTCTCGACCCGGTCGTCCACGTAGAGGCGCCGGTGGACCAGCGACACGGCCGACAGCCGCGCCTGCGCCTCGGCCAGCGACTCGGCCGCCTCCGGTCCGGCGGTGCGCGCCTGGAGCCGCAGGAACGAGGACACGAGCTGGAGGCTGTTCTGGACGCGGTGGTTGACCTCCTTGATGAGCAGGTCCTTCTGCCGGACCAGCGCGTCCTTCTCGTCCAGGCTGACGCGCAGCTGGTTGTTCAGCGCCCGCAGGCGCGCGGCGGTGTCGGCATCGGCAAAGGCACGGCGCAGCCGGCCGGCGCTTTCCACCTCCTCCAGCGTCCAGGCGCGCGAGCGGCCGCCCACCGTCTGGATCCAGCTTTCGAAACTGGCACGCGGGCTCAGGTTCTTGGTGGGGTCGTGCGGCACGGCCTTGTGCGGGTTGCCGGCCCATTCGATTTCCTGGATCAACTCGGAACGGAACCACATCAATATGCCCCCCTCCTCGGCCAGGGTCAGCGCCAGCACGCCGCTGGCGTGCCGCTGGTCGAGCGCCGCCGGTCCGAACAGGTCGGGCAGGCGCTCGGTCGCGAAGGCCCGGCCGCCGACCGTCAGCGGCGCGACCCAGCCGGCCACCTCGCGGACCAGCTGCTCGGGTGGGCAATGGCCGTGCGTGAGGATCTCGCCCCGACCCACAAAGGCCAGCCCATCGGCCGCCATCATGCGCGCGAGTTCCGGCGCGGACGCCTTCAACGCCGACAGGCTGGCCCCGTCCATGGCCATGCGGGGGACCACCGCGTCCTCCGACGCGCGCAGCCGCAGCCGCTCGCGATAGGTTTCCGCCTCCTCCTTGGCGCGCAGCTGACGCGCAAGGCCGCCCGCCAGTGTCGCGGCCGCCATGCGCACGTCGGCGTAGAGCAGCCTGGGCGTGTCGTGGTGGCAGGCGACCAGCCCCCAGAGCAACCCGTCACGGACGATGGAGATGGAGGCGCTGGCGCCGACGCCCATGTTCTTTAGGTACTGAACATGGATCGGCGATACCGACCGAACGCCCACGTCGCTCATGTCCACGCCGTCCACTCCGGCGCCCGCGGGCCGAACGGGCTGCGGCTGATAGTCCACGTCCGGGATCGCGCGCGTGCGATTACGGACATAGAGCGAGCGCGCCTGGGGCGGGATGTCACTGGCGGGGAAATGGTGGTGCAGGAAGGCGCCGAGGTGCGGCGCCCGATCCTCGGCGACCACGCGTCCCGCATCGTCGTCCAGGAAGCGGTAGATCATGACGCGGTCGAAACCGGTCAGCTGGCGAAAGGCCACCGCTGCCCGCGCGCAAAGCGTCTCCACATCCGTTGCGCGCTCGAACTGCGCAGCCATGTCGCTGAGCAGCGACAGCACCTGGCCGGCGGGCAGTGCGTCCGGGTTGGCCGGCTCCAGCTCGATCAGGAGGTGGCAGTCGGCCCGGTGAACGCCCAGGGTCCACTCGCCATCAGCCAGCCGTACCGATCCGCCCATCACGGGATCGCGGCCCAGAAGGTCCGACACCGTACACCCCAGCCACTCGTCGCCGAACGCCGCCTCCAGGGCGCCCGCACCGCCGATCACCGTGCCGCTCGCCGGGTCGGCGATCAGCAGCATCCCATGCGGCTGGATCGCGCCCGGTACATGGATGGGCTCGCGCGCGCAGGCATCGAGTGCCACCTGCTGTTCGGCGTGGATGTCGGGCGTCGCGGTAAGGGTGGTCAGGTCTGAACTCCCGGAATACGCTGGGCTATCCCTGCTACCTGTCCCGGCGCGTTCGCGCCAGTCCCGCTGCCCTACCCCTTTCGCGCTACCTGGAACCCGGCCAGGCTCTGGCTGACGGGCATCAGCTCCAGCGTGTTGATGTTGAGGTGCGGCGGCAGCGTCGCGATCCACAGCAGCGTGTCGGCGATATCCTCGGCCGTCATGGGATCGGCGCCGCCGTAGAGTCGGTCGGACGCCGCCTGGTCGCCGCCGGTACGGACCAGCGTGAACTCCGTTTCCACCATGCCCGGCTCGACGGAGGTGACGCGGACGCCCGTGCCCGCCAAGTCGGACCGCAGCCCCAGCGAGAACTGGCGCACGAACGCCTTGGTGCCGCCGTACACGTTGCCGCCCGGATAGGGATAGGTCGCCGCCACCGACGACAGGTTGATGATCGCGCCTCGCCGCTCGATCAGGCGGGGCAGCAGGCGGTGTGTGATGGTCACCAGCGCGGACACGTTGGTGTCGATCATGGTGCGCCAGTCGTCCAGCCGGGCCTCCTGCGCGGGCGCCGTGCCGAGCGCCAAGCCGGCATTGTTCACCAGGCAGTCGACCGTCTCCACCCCGTCCAGCGCGGCCGCCGTCGCCGCCTCGTCGCGCACGTCGAACGCGAGCGGCGTCACCCGGTCGCGGCCCAGTTCGTCCGCCAGCGCGTCCAACCGGTCCGCGCGGCGCCCCGTGGCGATCGCGGACCAGCCCGCCTCCACGAAGGCGCGCACGGTGGCTTCTCCGATGCCGGCGGTGGCGCCGGTCACGAGAACGATGGGCATGGGCGATCTCCTTGATTCGACGGGTGCTGGCCCTTGCCGGTCCCGTCGGCGCGTGCAAGGGGCTCGGGCGTTGTGACCGACCCCGACCTGGCGCTCTACGTCCACTGGCCGTTCTGCGTTTCCAAATGCCCGTATTGTGACTTCAACAGCCACGTCCGCGTGACCGTAGACCAGCAGGCGTGGCGCGACGCGCTGCTGAAGGATCTGGCGCACGAGGCGGCAGCGCTGCCCGGCCGACGGCTCGGCTCCATCTTCTTCGGCGGCGGCACCCCCTCGTTGATGCCGCCCGAGACGGTGGCCGCCGTAATCCGCGCCGCGACCGACGCCTGGGCACCGGCGGACGGCCTCGAGGTGACGCTGGAGGCCAATCCGTCCTCCGTGGAGGCGGCACGATTCGCCGACCTGGCGTCGGCGGGCGTCAACCGCGTGTCGCTGGGCATCCAGGCGCTGGACGACGAGCCGCTCCGCTTCCTGGGCCGCGCGCACGACGCCTTCGAGGGGCTGGGCGCGCTGGACACGGCGCAAAGGCACTTCGCACGCGCCAGCTTTGACCTGATCTACGCGCTGCCCGGCCAGTCGTTGGCGGAATGGGAACGGACCCTGGCGCGCGCGCTGGCGCGCGGCACCGAGCACCTGTCGCTCTACCAGCTCACCGTGGAGCCCGGCACGCGCTTCGCCACGGAGGCGGCGGCCGGGCGGCTGGTGCTGCCGGACGGCGATGCGGCGGCCGACCTGTTCGAGATGACGCGCGCCATGACGGCGGCGGCCGGGTTACCCGCCTATGAGACGTCGAACCATGCCCGTCCCGGGGCGGAGAGCCGCCATAACCTAACCTATTGGCGCTACACCGATTATGCCGGCGTCGGCCCCGGCGCGCACGGCCGCCGCCACGGCCTTGCCACCGTTCGCCGCCGCAAGCCGGAGAACTGGCTGACCGCCGTCCACCGCAACGGCCACGGTATCGAGCGCGAGGACGCGCTCACGCCCGCCGAACGCGCGCAGGAGGCGCTGCTGATGGGCCTGCGCCTGCGCGAGGGCGTGGACCTGCGCCGGATCGCGATGCTGGCGGGCGGCGAGGCGCCGGTGGACACGGAGGCGGTCCGGCGCCTTGCGGGCCACGGTCTGGTCGAACAGGACGGCGACCGCCTGCGTGTCACCGAGGCGGGCGCGCTGCTCCTCGACGCGATCCTTCCGCAGATCGTGCGGACCTAGCGTCCAAACCCGCCCGGGGCTGGCGACACCACCACCGCCTGCCCCCCGCGGATCTCCTGCACTTCCAGCGCGCGCTCGGCGACATTGTCGCGGCCGAAGCGAAAGGCGCCGTCAAGGCCCGCGAACCCACCCGGATCGCGCAGCCGCGCCTCTGGAAAGGGCCGTCCCACCGGCCAGTCGCGCGCAATGCGGACCGTCAGCAGCACCGCGTCATAGCCCAGGCTCGACAGGCGATAGGGCGCCGCGCCGTAGCGCGTCCGGTACTTGGCGGCGTACTGCCTATACAGGCCGTCCGGCACGCTGGCGAACCACGCGCCCGACAAGGCCGGTCGAGCCCCGATGCCCGGCTCCGAATTCCACAGCTCGGTCCCAAGCAGCCGCGCGGAGGCGTTGGCACCGCGCTTCACCACCGGCGCGACCGCCGCGGCGGCGGCACCGCCGTCCGCCACCAGGACCGCGCCGTACGGCCCCTTGGCCGCCAGTCGGGCGGCGGACGCCGCCGCCTGCCCCGGCGCGCGGCCATAGGTTTCCAGCGACACCACCGATGCGCCTGCACCCTCCACCGCGCGGAGCAACGCGGTGGACGCGCGCTCGCCGTACAGGCCGTTTGGCACCAAGCCCGCGAAGGTGGCGACGCCGCGCCCGCGGGCATAGGCTACGACGCGCGTCACCGACTGCGCCGGCACGAAGCCCATCAGGTAGGTGCCCTCGCCCGCCACCGATGCGTCGTTGGAAAAGGCGACCACCGGCACGCGCGCCGCACGCGCCACCGGACCGACGGCGCGCGCGTCCTCCGCCAGCAACGGCCCCAGGATCAGCTGGGCGCCGTCCGCGATGGCACGGCTCGCCGCCGCCGCTGCGCCGCCGGCCGTGTCGTAGTTGGTGACGCGCACCTGCTGGTTGCCCGTGTCCAACAGCGCCAGCACGGTGGCGTTGGCGATCGACTGTCCCACGCCCGCATTGGGTCCGGTCAGCGGCACCAGCAACGCCACCCGGTTGCGCTGCGCGTCGCGCGGGATGCCGGGCTCCACCCCGACGTCCGGCGCCGGACGCTCCACGGGCGGCGGTGGCGGCGCGGCGACCGGCTCGCTGCCACGGGGCACCAGCGTCTGGCACGCACCCAGCAACAGCGCGCCCGCCAGCGCCAGCCACCTGCCCATTGGGCCCGACCGCGGTTGCGGCATAAGCGCGGCCTCTGCCATGACTGACTCCCGTGAACCCACTTGATCCCGGCCTCTACATCGTCGCGACGCCGATCGGCAATCTCGGCGACCTTTCCCCCCGCGCGGCCGACATCCTGTCGCGCGCGGACGTTGTCGCCGTGGAGGACAGCCGCGTCACCGCGCGCCTGCTCCAGCATGTCGGCGTCAAGCGGCCCATGATCCCCTATCACGATCATAATGCGGAGGGCGTCCGCCCCGGCCTGGTCGCGCGCATGGCGACCGATGCGGTGGCGCTGGTGTCCGACGCCGGCACGCCGCTCATCTCCGACCCAGGCTACAAGCTGGTGCGCGACGCGCGCGCGGCGGGGCACCTGGTGGTGACGGTGCCCGGCCCCTGCGCGGCGGTGGCGGCGCTGACGCTGGCGGGCCTGCCCACCGATCGCTTCCTGTTCCTGGGCTTCCTGCCGCCCAAGGAGAAGGCGCGCGCCGACGCCATCGCGGAGGTCGCGTCCATTCGCGCGACCCTGGTCCTCTACGAGACCGGCCCCCGGCTCGCCGCCTGCCTCTCGGCGCTGGCGCAGGGTCTGGGCGATCGGGATGCGGCCGTCACGCGAGAGATCACCAAACGCTTCGAGGAGGCCGTCGCCGGCACGCTGTCGAGCCTGGCGACCCGTTATGCCGAGGCCGCGCCCAAGGGTGAGATCGCGATCGTGGTCGCCCCTCCGGGTGAGGCACCGCCGCCATCGGCCGAGGACGCGGACGCCGCGCTGGCCGAGGCGCTGACCCGCCTGCCCGCCTCCCGTGCCGCCGCCGAGGTGGCGCAGCGCTTCGGCCTGGACCGCCGCGCGCTCTACGCCCGCGCCACCGCGATGAAGGAATAGGGACCGTCAGGCATAACCGGTGGGCAGCGCCGGATCGTCCTTGATCGTTTCCATGGAGATGGACGCCGACACTTCCGAAATCTCCAGCCGCCCGACGAGTTGCCGGTACACCGCGTCGTACCGCTCGACATCGGGCAGCACGACCTTCAGCACATAGTCGAAATGCCCCGTCAGCCGGTGCACCTCCACGATCTCGGGGATGTCGAGCACCGCCTGCCGGAACGCGTCCAGCCAGTCTTTGGCGTGCCGCGTGGTCCGCAGCATCACGAAGACCGTGGTCGGCACGTTCATGGCCCGGCGGTCCAGGATCGCGACCCGGCGCGCGATATACCCCGCCTCGCGCAGCCGGACGATGCGGCGCGAGCAGGCCGAGATGCTCAGCGACACCCGCTCCGCCAGCTCGGTGACCGACGCATCGGCGTCGTGTTGCAGGTGGACGAGCAGCTTGCGGTTGCGATCGTCGAGCATGACCCCTCCTCTGTCGCGTCACCTGTGCGGCCGCAAGGATGTTGCGCCTACGAACCGGTTTGCGCCGCAGGTTTGCGGTGTCGCAGCCATCGAACGGGTAGAACGCGCGCCGATTGCGCCGGTCCCGCGCTACCATGGCGCCTACGGCACAACCGGGAGAGCATCATGAAGCGAATCGGCCTGATCGGCGGCATGTCGTGGGAAAGCACGCTGATCTACTATCGCCTGCTCAACCAAGGCGTGCGCGAGCAACTGGGCGGGCTTCACTCCGCCGACATCGTTCTCCACTCGCTCGACTTCGAACAGGTGGTGCGGCTTCAGAAGGCGGGCGACTGGGATCGCGCGGGCGACCTACTTGCCCGGTCGGGTACCACGCTCGCGAGGGCGGGCGCGGACATGGTGCTGATCTGCACCAACACCATGCACCTGCTGGCGGACCGGGTGGCCGACGCGTCCGGCCTCCCGCTGGTGAACATCATCCACGAGACCGGCCGCGCGATCGCCGCGGCGGGATGCCGCCGTCCCCTGCTTCTCGCCACGCGCTACACCATGGAACACGGCTTCTACGCCGACGCCATGCGGAACGGTGCGGGCGTCGATGTGATGGTGCCCGACGCCCACGACCGGGCGACCGCGCACGCCGTCATCTTCGAGGAACTGTGTCACGGCATCGTGCGCGAGCCGTCGCGGCGGCGGATGCTGGACATCGTCGCGCGCGGCGTGGAGCAGGGCGCCGATGCTGTGATCCTCGGCTGCACCGAGATCTGCCTGCTGCTCGATCCCGACGCCTTGCCCGTTCCCGGCTTCGACTCCACCGCGATCCACACGCGCGCCGCGCTGGACGCGGCGCTCGTTCCGCAGGAGGTCACCCGATGCCACGCGATACCGGCCGCCCTATAGACGCCGGCGCTTCAGCCCGTCCGAGAGCATGGCGACGCAGGCCGTCACCAGCACGATGTTCAGCGCCATGGAGACGATCACGGCGGCGATGCCCAGGCCGACCGACTCCACGCCACACAGGTTGCGGACGTTCCAGAGATGCGGCTCGAGGCTCCGGTTGTACGCCCACATGGCATACTGCATCTGCGGACTCTCGATCCGGCCATGGGCATAGATGGTGAAGGCCGTTCCGACCACCAGGAGCACCCAGCGCGTCCAGAAGGATCGCGCCGGCCCGAACAACGCGAAGAACAGGATCGGATAGGCCGCCAGGCTGAAGGTGAAGGGCGTGACGTCCGGCCGGAACGGCCAGCCGCTATGGTCGACGCGCAGCACATGGTCGACATGGTGCGTGACGCCCAACAGGATGGCGGCGACCAGCAGGAGCCGCGTCGCCCGACCGAGATCGTTCTTCTGCCCCGCGATATGCATCGTCGCTCCCGCCCGCGTCGACCCATCCTGGATCTTGGGGCGGACGGCGGCAAGTCGCGATCCGTCTTGCCCCTGGTCCCTCCAGCCTGCACCGTAGCGGCGTGCCCCGTCCTGCTACCCGTCCCCCCACCCGATCCACCGAAGCGCGCCGTGCCGCCGATGCCGCGGGCCGGCGGGGCGAGCGGCTGGCGGGATGGTGGCTCCGACTGAAGGGCTGGAGCGTGCTGGACCGACGCGTCCGCACGCCGGCCGGCGAGGTGGACCTGGTGGCGCGACGCGGGAACGTGGTGGCGTTCGTGGAGGTAAAGACCCGTCGCACCGCCGCCGAACTCGACTTCGCGATCGACGAGCGGCGGCTGGCCCGCGTGGCCGCTGCGGCGGAGATCCTCTTTCCCCGATACGCGCGGACCGGCGACGATGCGCGGATCGACGTGGTGCTGCTCGCGCCCGGCACGCGGCCCCGGCACATCGAGAATGCGTGGATCGGCTAGGCTGTCCTACATGGCCCGGGCAGGCTAGGCCCGCCGCCGTGCCCGTTCTCCGCTCCCTTGCCGTCCGCCGCTCGACACCCGACCCGCGCGGTCGGAACCGGACAAACGGACGGGTACCTAGTGTCCGCTTCCAGGCCGGAGATGCCGCATGACCCTGACCGCCGCCGTCCAGATGGACCCGCTGGAATCGATCAACGTCGCCGGCGACTCGACCTTTGCGCTGATGCTGTCGGCGCAGGCGCGCGGGCACCGGCTGTTCCACTACCTGGCCGACGCGCTCAACTATTCGGACGGGCGCGTCTGGGCGCGGGCGCATCCCGTGACCGTGGAGCGCGGCGGGAGTTCTCATTTCCGCTTCGGTGAACCCGTGTCGCTCGACCTGGGCGAGCAGGCGGACGTTGTGCTGATGCGCCAGGACCCGCCTTTCGACCTGGGCTACATAACCGCCACCCACCTGCTGGAACGGATCGCCGACCGGACGCTGGTGGTGAACGATCCCGTGGAGGTGCGCAACGCGCCCGAGAAGGTGTTCGTCCTCGACTATGCGCGCTTCATGCCGCCGACGCTCGTTACCCGCTCGCTGGAGGAGGCGCGCGCGTTCCTAGCGATCCATGGCGAGATCGTGGTGAAGCCCCTCCACGGCAATGGCGGCAAGGCGATCTTCCGCGTCGGTTCGGACGGCGCCAACCTGTCCGCGCTGATGGAGGTGTTCAACCAGACCTGGCGCGAACCGCACATGGTGCAGGCGTTCCTGCCCGCCGTCGCAAAGGGCGACAAGCGCATCGTGCTGGTGGACGGCGCAGTCGCGGGCGCGATCAACCGCCTGCCGGGCGAGGGCGAGATCAGGAGCAACCTTGCGGTCGGCGGCTCGGCCGAGAAGACCGAACTGACGGATCGCGAACGCGAGATCTGCGAGGCGCTGGGCCCGGAGCTGAAGCGCCGGGGCCTGCTGTTCGTCGGCATCGACGTGATCGGCGGCGAATGGCTGACGGAGATCAACGTCACCAGTCCCACAGGCATTGTCGCCATTGAGCGGTTTGACGGCACGGACGTGGCCGGCATGATCTGGGACGCGGTGGAACGAAGGGTCGCGGAACGGATGGCGTGACCGACCTCATCCTCCGCATCATCGCCGGTGGCGGCTATCTCGGCATCTTCCTTCTGATGATGGCGGAGAACATCGTGCCGCCCATCCCGTCGGAGGTCATCATGGGCTTCGGTGGCATGGGTGTGTCTCGGGGTCAGTTCGCTTTCTGGCCGTTGCTGGCGGCGGGCACGCTGGGGACGGTGGCGGGCAACTGGTTCTGGTTCGAGGTCGGGCGGCGCTACGGCTATGGGGGCCTGAAGCCGTTCGTGGACCGGCACGGCCGCTGGCTGACGATGGAGTGGCGCGACGTGGAACGGCTGGGCGCCTTCTTTCACGATCGCGGGCAATGGGCGGTGTTCGTGTGCCGCTTCCTTCCCTGGGGGCGGACCATGGTGTCGCTGCCGGCCGGCATGGCACACATGCCCCCGCTCCGCTTCTTTGTCTGGACGGCGGCGGGCAGCGCGATCTGGAACGCGCTGCTGATCGGGGCGGGCGTGATGCTGGACACGCGCTTCCGGGAACTGGACCGCTATGTTGGCCCGGCCGGGCTGGTGCTCTTCGTCGCCATCGCGGTCTGGTATGCGTGGCGCGTGGCGACGTGGAGGCCGAAGGGCGACGCCGGGAACTAAGCCCGCGGATGGGCGTGGCGATAGACGTCCATGAGGTGCGCCGCGTCGACCGCCGTATAGACCTGGGTGGACGACAGGCTGGCATGGCCCAGCAGCTCCTGGAGCGAGCGGAGATCCGCGCCGCGGCCCAGAAGGTGGGTAGCGAAGCTGTGCCGCAGTGCGTGGGGCGTCGTTCGTTCACCGAGGCCCAGCCGGACGCGGGCGACGCGCACGGCCCGCCGCACCACGCCCGCGTCCAGCGGCCCGCCTTTGGCGCCACGGAACAGCGGCGTGTCCTGCCCAAGCGGATAGGGGCACGCCTGCGCATAGGCGACCACCGCATCGCGCACGGCGGGCAGCAGCGGCACGATGCGCGTCTTGTCACGTTTGCCCGTGACCCGCAGCGTCTCACCCAGCGGCAGCACGCGCGGTGTCAGCGCCAGCGCCTCCCCGATCCGCAGCCCGGCGCCGTAGAGAAGCAGCAGCACCGCCCAGTCGCGCAACCCCAGCCACGGTTCGCCCGCCGCCTCCGCCACCTCCTCTGCCAGCGACATCGCTTCCTCGGGCGCGACCGGTCGCGGTATCCCGGCCTTGACACGCGGCCCGCGAAGCCGCGGCGACGTGCCCGGCACGGCCCATTCCAGGAACGCGCGCACCGCCGACAGCTCGCGCGCCGCAGATGCGTTGGAAAGGCCCGGACCTTCCCCTTGCCCACGTCGATGCGCCAGGAAGGCGCGCAGTTCCGCCGTATCCACCGCCGCAAGCGCGGCTCGATCGACCTGCGCACCGCGATGCGCTCCGAGGAACGCCATCAACCGCTCGGCAGTGGCGGCATAGGCGCGCACCGTGTGGGCCGACCGCCGCCGATCGCGGGAAAGGTGCCGGGCGAAATCAAGGGGAAGCGGGATGCTCACGGAACCTATCGGGAACGGTTAACTTGGAACGCTTTCTATCCCATATAGCGGCCGCCATGTCTCGCGCTCGCGTCCTTGTCATGAACTCCGCGCTCGGCCCGCTGGACTACCGCGTGCCGGCCGACATGGCGGTGGAGCCCGGCTCCATCGTCGTGGCGCCGCTGGGACCGCGCCAGTTGCTGGGTGTCGTCTGGGAGCCCGACCGGCTGAAGTCCGACGCGGAGGTGGGGGACAATCGACTGCGCAACCTCCTGGCCGTGGCGGATGCGGCGCCCATCGGCGCGCCGCTGCGCCGGCTGATCGAGTGGACCAGCGACTATTACCTGGCACCGCCCGCCTCGGTGATGCGAATGACCTTGGCTTCCACCTCCGCGCTGGAAGGTGCGCGGCTGGTGATCGAGTATCGCGCCACCGGCGAGGTTCCCGACCGGCTGACGCCGCAACGTGCGCAGGCGCTGGAACGGATCGGCGACCGACAGGGACTGATCCGCGAACTCGCCACGGTGGCCGACGTGTCGGAGGGCGTGATCCGCGGACTGGTGAAGGCCGGCGCGATCCGGGCGGTGGAGGTCGACATCGACAGCCCCTACCCCGTTCCCGATCCCGACTATGCGCCCCCCGTCCTTTCCGACGAACAGCGCAGCGCGGCCGATCGGCTCGTGGCCGGCGTCTCCGCGCATCGGTTCGAACCGACGCTGCTCGACGGTGTCACGGGATCGGGCAAGACGGAAGTCTATTTCGAGGCGGTGGCGGAGGCGATCCGCCGGGATCGGCAGACGCTGGTGCTGCTGCCCGAGATCGCGCTGACCGAGCCGTTCCTGAAGCGCTTCCACGACCGGTTCGGCTGCGAGCCCGTGGCCTGGCATTCGGGCCTTCGCTCCACCCAGCGACGGCGCGCGTGGCGAGCGATCCAGTCGGGCGAGGCGCTGGTGACGGTGGGTGCGCGCTCCGCGCTGTTCCTTCCCTATGCGCGGCTCGGCCTCCTCGTTGTGGACGAGGCGCACGAGGTGAGCTTCAAGCAGGAGGAAGGCGTCCACTACCACGCGCGCGACGTGGCCGTGATGCGCGGCAAGTTCGAGGATTGCCCCGTGATCCTAGCATCCGCGACCCCCGCCATCGAGACGCGGCAGCAGGTGGCGCAGGGCCGTTACGCGGAGGTGCAGCTGCCCGCCCGGTTCGGCGCGGCCGAGATGCCCGTGATCGAGGCGATCGACCTCATCGCCCAGCCGCCCGAGCGCGGACGCTGGCTGGCGCCGCGCATCGTGGCCGAACTCCGCGACAATCTGGAGAAGCGGGAGCAATCCCTGCTGTTCCTGAACCGTCGCGGCTATGCGCCGCTGACGCTCTGCCGGTCTTGCGGGCACCGGTTCCAATGTCCGAACTGTACCGCCTGGATGGTGGAGCATCGGCTGACGCGTCGCATCGCCTGCCATCATTGCGGCCATGCCGAGCCGACCCCGCGCCTCTGCCCCGAATGCCAGGGCGAGGACAGCCTGGTCGCCTGCGGACCCGGCGTAGAGCGGATCGCGGACGAGGTGACCGCCCTGTTTCCGGACGCGCGCGTGGCGGTGGTGACCTCCGACACCATCTGGTCGCCTGCCAAGGCCGCGGAGTTCGTGGGGCGCATGGATGCCGGCGATATCGACGTGGTGGTCGGTACGCAGCTGGTGACCAAGGGCTATCACTTTCCGAATCTGACGCTGGTGGGCGTGGTGGACGCGGATTTGGGGCTGGAGGGCGGCGACCTTCGCGCGGCCGAACGCACCTTTCAGCAGATCCGCCAGGTGTCGGGCCGCGCCGGCCGAGGGAGCAAGCCGGGCCGTGTCTTTATCCAGACGCACAGCCCGCAGGCGCAGGTGATGCAGGCGTTGGTGACCGGCGACGCCGATGCCTTCTACGCCGCCGAGACGCAGGCGCGCCGCGATGCGGGCGCTCCGCCTTTTGGCCGATATGCGGCCATCATCGTGTCGTCGGAGGATCAGGCGGCCGCGCACGAGGCGGCGCGAATGATCGGCCGCTCCGCCCCGCACGAGGAGGGCATGGCCGTCTACGGTCCCGCCCCCGCACCTCTGGCGATGCTTCGCGGGCGGCACCGCTACCGGCTCCTCGTTCACGCCCGGCGCGCGCTCGACGTGCAGGACGTCATACGGGAATGGCTGAGCAACTTGGTCTGGCCCGCCAAGGTGCGGGTCGCGGTGGACGTGGACCCCTACAGCTTTCTGTGACGCTTGCGGGCCACCGCCACACGTCATAGCCTCCGCGTCGGGGGGAGAAGTAAGGATGCGTATCCGCACGGTCATCGCGGCCACGGCGCTCGGGTTGGGAGCACCGGCAACCGCCGCGTGGCAGGAAGCCTCTACGCGGCACTTCATCGTCTATTCCGACGACAAGCCGGAACGCGTCCGCGACTTCGCCACCAAGCTGGAACGGTTCGACAAGGCGATCCGCTTCCTCCGCAACGTCGCCGACACTCCCGTGAGCCCCAACGCGCGGGTCACCGTATTCGTGGTACCCGATGTCTCGTCGGTGGAGCGGCTGATCGGGCAAAGCGGCGTCGCAGGCTATTATGTTCCGCGCGCCTCGCAGTCGGTCGCGTTCGTGCCGCGCGCCAGCCGGAGCTCGGACCTGAGTGCCCTGACGGTGCTGCTGCACGAATACACGCACCATTTCACCTTCGCGAACTGGGGCAGCACGGCGCTTCCGGCCTGGCTGGTGGAAGGACTGGCGGAATATCATGCCGCCGCGGAGTTTGCCGAGGATGGCACGATCACGCTCGGGGTCGTGGCGAAGGCCCGAAGCTATGGACTGCTCGGCGACGAGGTGCTGCCTATGCGGCGGCTGCTGGTCGCCCAGCCCTTTCGGCTCACCAACGTCGAGACCGCAGTCTTCTACGCCCGCTCGTGGCTGCTCACCCACTATCTGACGACGGACAAGGAACGGCGCGTCCGGCTCGGCCGCTACATACTGGCCGTGAACGCGGGCAAGTCATCCAAGGACGCGATCGCGGAACTCGGTGACCCGAAGGCGATCGACCAGGAATTGAACGCCTATGTGCGCAAAAGGAGCATTTCCGCCTTTGTGCTGCCGGCCAGCGCGGTTCCGGTTCCCCAGGTGACCGTTCGCGCGCTCAGTGCGGGAGAGGCTGCGGTGATGCCCGCCCGCATCCGCTCCACCAACGGTGTGACGCGCAAGACCGCGCCGGCGGTCGCAGAGCAGGTGCGCCGCCTTGCCGCTCCCTACCCGAACGATGCCGGCGCGCAGAACGTGCTGGCGGAAGCGGAGTACGACGCCGGCAACCATGCGGCGGCACAGGCCGCGGCGGAACGCGCCTTGGCCGCCGATCCGAAGTCGGTTCACGCGATGATGTATGCCGGGCTCGCGCGCATGGCCCTGACGGCGGGCGACAAGGCCGCGTCGGCCGACCGGTGGAAGGAGGCGCGACGCTGGTTCACGCGCGCCAACCACGCCGACACCGAATATGCCTGGCCGCTGCAGATGTTCTACGCCAGCTTCGTCGCGGCGGGACAGGTGCCGACCACCAACGCGCAGAACGGGCTGGTCTATGCCCATCAGCTGGCACCCTTCGATGCCGGGCTGGGCATGACGGCCGCCTATGTTCTCCTGAAGCAGGACAAGGCGCAGGCCGCGGCCGCGGTGCTGAAGCCGATCGCCTATAATCCGCACGGCGGAAACCTTGCTCAGGCCGCTGGCGGACTGCTCGCGCTGATCGACAGCGGCGGCAGCAAGACCGCGCTCGCCGCCATGGAGAAGGGACCGGCGACTGCCGCGACAGGCGGCACGGACTAGGCCGCGGGCTCCGGTCTGACGGTCGTCAGCGACCCAGGCAAATCGCTGCGGCCGGCCAACGCGCCGGGCGACCCGCGGCGCGCACCGGGCGCCCGTACCAGCATCGGGGTCGCGAACCCCGCAGCCAGCAGCAGCCAGTACAGGTTGCGGTCGACGATCGAGGTAAAGGCCAGCGCCACGCAGGCGGTCACGATCATGACTGCAGGCACGATCGACAGGCCGGATCGCCGCAGGTCCGGAGCGGCCAGGCGACGGCGGCTAACAACACGCAGGACCGTGCTCGACCAGACCACGAACCAGACAGCGAAACCGAGGAGACCGGTCACCATTGCGATGAAGAGGTGCGTGTTGACGAAGTCGACAATGTGCTGACCCTGCCTCAGCGCCTCAAGTTTGGTCTCAAGTTGCTTGGGAGGCTGACCGAGCAGAGGATGAGCGGCCACCTGCTGCAATCCCATCTCAAGGAGTTGTCGGCGATAATCGATCGTCTCCGTTGATGCCCCGCTAGTTCCGAACGTCTCGGACAAGGACGACGTGGGCGAGAGAAGGTAGCGTAGCGCCAAATACGCCCCAGCGGCTGCGCCGAATACAGCAATGGCAGACCCGCGTCGGTCGCGCAGCCACTGGAAAGCGACGAAGCCGACCAGCAATCCGACCCATGCTCCGCGCGACTGGGTGGCGAGAATGCCTGCAAGAAGGCCGGCAGACAGGCAGACGAACCCCGCCCGCGAGAACGGCCGCCGAAGCGCTGGAAGGATGGCTATGGCCACCGCCAGGAACAACCCGAAGCTGCTATAATCCCCGATGGGACCTCCTACCCGAAGGAATCCACCCCGGATGGAAAGAGCGCTGGATGTGACTTTCAGCGGAATTCGAAGGGCGCCGTAGAAAGGTTCATACAAGTCCCATCTACGCACGGCCTCGAAGACTGCCACCACCGCTCCGAGAAATGCCGCCAGACAAAGGTAGGTCAGAAGCCGTCGCACTGCCTCGACATCTACTGCGCTGCGTGACGCCAGCAGATACGGTGGAATGAGGGCGACTGCACTCTGCACGACAACCCTGAGGATCGCGGTCGACGTGACACCCCGTACCTCAATAGACACGTAAACGCAGAACAATAAAAGCATCAGGATGTCGAGCGAAGGATCGGTCCGCCGTACCGATCCGCGGGTCAGCGCCATGCCGACCAGCGCGCCGATGTTCATGGACCCGGCGCTTGCGAGCACCATCAGGTACGTCCCGCCCGCAATAAGGTCGAGTTGAAGCCCGGGCACCATCGGCAACATCAATAGGTAGGTGCAACAGAGTTCATCGCGCGTGCGTGACGTGAACGCCACGGAGCAGGCAAGATAGGCATGGAACACGTAACCGTTGCCGCTCAGCAGCCCTACGACCGGCGTTCCGAGGACCAGCGCCATGACCTTGGGTCCGATCATCGCACGGGCCGACGGAACAAGCGCCCACCGGAACACCGTCAACCCGATCAACAGCAGGATATCGAGGTAGATCAGGACTTTGACGTTGAAGAGCATTGCGGTCCTCACGAAGGCGACGGACCGGCCACCCTTGTCTGGCATTCTGCCTAGCGACCATGTCGGATGCTGGCTAGTTGCCGTTCCCGGGCAAAACTGGTGTGGTCGGAGGCCCTATGGTACCCGCCTGGCCAATAAATCTTTAAGGCCCAATGCCATGATGAAGACGGGAAAGCGGGTCTTGGCAGGCGGCGTGGCAGTTACGGCCGTCGTAGCCGCCGGATTGGCCACGACGAGCATCCGGAATGGGCTGCGGGGAACGGCCCTACTTGGCCTAGCGGGGTCAGGGACCGATCAGGTGCCCGCGATGCAGATCGGCATGAACCTGGGCTCGCCATTCTACTGGACCTCCGAATGGCCCTTCGCCGACCTCGTTCAGGGGACCGGCACGCTGGTCACGACCAACATGCCGAGCTGGGCTCAGCTGGACCAGCCAAACTCGCCCCTCCCCCTTGATGCCGGGGGGCGGCCGGGTCCGGTGCGCGCCGGCGGAACGCTTGGCACCATATTGCAGCTGGCGTCCGCGCGGCGGCCCGTCGGCGACTTCGACTGCCGCGTCTCGCCGGGATGGCGTGTCGAGACCGGCGGCGCCTGGACGCTGTTGGGCTCACCCGACGCGCCAGGCGGCCGCTTCGGCATGCGCATCACCGATCCGAATCCGAAGCCCGGCGTCATGATCCTGACCACCGCCACGCAGAACGGCGCCAAGCTCGACACATTGTCGTGCCGCCTCAAGGGCACGCCCCAAGGCGAGACGTTCAACCCGGTCTTCATGGCCGGGTATAGGCCCTATGGCGTGCTGCGTTTCATGGATTGGATGCGCACCAATGCCGAGGGTCGCCGAAGCTGGGAGACCCGGACGACACCCGCCAGCTTCTCGCAGGCACAACCGGGCGGCGTCGCGCTGGAACATATGGTGGCGCTGGCGAACCGGCTGGACGCGGACCCCTGGTTCACCCTGCCGATCGACGCAGACCCCGGCTATTACCGGCAGTTCGCGGAATATGTCCGCGATCATCTGGAGCCCGATCGCCGAGCCTATGTGGAGTTGTCCAACGAGGTCTGGAACAGCGGTTTTCCACAATATAAATATGCGCAGGAGCGGGGAAGCCGGCGCTACCCCGAAGCCGCTCCCGACGAGGCGGCCGACTATTACTACGCGGATCGCGTGCGCGAGGTGATGGACGAGTGGAGCCGCGTGTTCGGCGCGCACCGCTACCGTATTGTGCGCGTCCTCGCGAGCCAGACCGTGTGGAAGGAACGTATCGAACGGACGGTCGGGCACGGCGACGTGGCGCAGCACGTCGACGCGCTCGCCACCGCGGCCTATTTCGGCACAGACGGCAGCCGCCAGCCAAATCTTTCCGGCCGGGCAAAGGTGGACGCCATCTTCGCCGACGGCCCGCGCATCGTGGACGAGGCGATCGGTTACGCCAGGATGGGCCGCGACATTGCCCGGCGATACGGCCTACGCTATGTGAGCTACGAGGGCGGCCCCGGCTTCACGTCCTACGCACCCGTCTACCAGGCTGACCTGAAGGCCGTCGAAGGCGATCCGCGCATGGAGGCGCTGTACCGCTCCTTTCTTCGCCGCTGGAAGAACGAGATCGGCGACCTGCTGGTGCTCTATACCGGCGTCGCCACCTCCGGCGGCGGGAACCTGTTCGGTCACCGGCAATATACTGGCCAGCCCCTGTCTGAGGCGCCGAAGGCCCGTGCAACGCTGGACGCGGCATGGGGCGCCAGGATCGACACACCGGCAAGCCGGCCGTGACAGCGCCGGCCACAGGGCGTGCCTGCTATCCCCGCGGTCCCATCCGGTCGCGGACCACGCCGGCCAGAAAGACGGGATTGCCGATCAGGTACCGCTTTGCCAGCCGGCGCGGCTCCCGCATCAGCCGATAGACCCATTCCAGACGGGTTCGCTGGAAGATGGCAGGCGCGCGCGGCATGGTTCCACTCAGGAAGTCGAGATAGGCGCCCACGCACAGGATAGCACAGCTCAACCGCTCGACGTTCGCGGCAGCCCAATATTCCTGTCGGGGTTGCCCCATGGCCGCCAGCACCAGGTCGGGTCGCGCCGCCGCGACCTCTTCCGCGACTGAGGGGTCGGCCATGTCGAAAAACCCGTTTCGGACGCCGGCCACCACCAAGCCAGGGAAGCGATCGTTGATGACGCGGCGCGCGGCCTCCGCCACGCCGGGCGGGCTTCCGAGAAGGAACAGGCGCGCACGCCGCTCCTCCAGCGCCGCCAGGATGCGCGACGTCAGGTCAGAGCCGTTGAGATTCTCCGGAAAGGGTGCGCCGTGCAGCAGGCGGCTGGCAAGGTCGAGCCCGATCCCGTCATTGAAGACCGTGGCGCCCTCCAGCGTGTCGGCGAGCACGGGATCGCGGCGCGCCAGATTGACCGTATGCGCGTTGCAGAAGGCGAAGATCTCGGCGCGCCGTTCCGCGACGGACCGGACCACGCTGTCGACCGCGGCCTCTCCCGTGGTCGCCGTCACGCGTACCGGACCGATGCGGCGAGTAGCGGCCAAAGTTGCGTGCATAGGGATTGGTAATCACCTAGCCCTACCATTGACAAGCTTGGCAGGCACCTTTGAGTGACACGCCGTCCTGACCCGTGCGGTCCTGAACCTGATTGAGGCCCCGACCCAGGCGATGCCAAGCGCCCACCAGACACAGTTCCCACCGGCTGGTTCGCGCCCGCTCCCTTCTGTGGGCGTGGTCGTGATCGGCCGCAACGAAGGCGAACGCCTGCTCCGCTGCCTAGCGAGCATACGGGACCTGCCGCTCCGCGTTTACGTTGACTCCGGTTCGACGGACGGCAGCCCGGACGCCGCGGGCGCGACCGGCTGTTCGGTGGTTCCGCTTTCCTCGCCGCCGGCCTTTACCGCCGCGCGCGCCCGCAATGCCGGGATCGCGCAGCTGCGGTCCGAGGCGGGCACTCCCACGCTGGTTCAGGTAATGGACGGCGACTGCGAGCTTGAGCCGGACTGGCTGGCGGCAGGCGCTGCGGCACTGGACGCCGATCCCGGCCTGGGTGCCGTGTTCGGCCGCCGTCGCGAACGGTTTCCGGAACGGTCGATCTACAACGCCTTGTGCGACAGGGAATGGGACGTCCCCATCGGCGAGGCGGGCGCCTTCGGCGGCGACGTTCTTTTCCGTGCCGAAGCGCTGGCGGCGACCTCCGGCTATCCGGAGGACATGATCGCCGGCGAGGACCCCGATCTTTCCATGCGGCTCCGAGCGGCCGGCTGGCGCATCGCCCGGATCGACGCGCCCATGACGCGGCACGACGCGGCCCTGCTCGGCTTTGGCCAATGGTGGCGCCGGACGCTGCGGGGCGGGCACGCCTTTGCCGAGCTAGCCGAGCGCCACCCCCTGTCGCGCTGGCCCGATTGGCGGCGTCAGTGCCGCAGCATCGTCGCCTGGGGGGGAGCATGGCCGGCGCTGCTGGCCGCGACGCTCGTTGCGGGGATCGCGTACCCGCCAGCGCTGGTCGCGTCCGCGGCGCTGGTGCTCGTGTGGGTGGCGCAACTTCTACGCCTCGCAGTCCGGCAACGCCGGTCCGGTCTCTCACCCCGCATGGCGCGCGCGAGCGCGCTCTTTCTGATGGTCGGCAAGTTCCCGGAGTTCGCCGGCGTGGCCCGCTTCGCGTCCAACCGGCTGCTTCGCCGGTCCACGCGGCTCATCGAGTACAAGGGGCCTGCGACCCCTGCAGGAGCAGACCATGGCGGCTGAGCCTTCCCTGTTCGCGGTGATCCGCGAAGACTGGCGCGCGCACGGCCGCGACTGGACGAGGCCCGGCTTTCGCGCCGTGGCGGTGCACCGGTTCGGGGTGTGGCGGATGGGCGTGCGCTTCAAGCCGCTACGCGCGCCGCTCAGCGTCCTCTATCGATGGGCCTTTCGTCGCTGTCGCAACCGCTACGGCATAGAGCTGCCCTACTCGGTTCGGCTCGGAAGGCGGGTGGTGGTTGAGCACCAGGGCGGGATCGTGGTTCACGGCGCCACCGTGATCGGGGACGACTGCATCATTCGCCAGAACTGCACGCTGGGCATACGGCGCATGGATCGCCTGGACGACGCCCCCGTTTTGGGCCGGGCGGTTCAGCTGGGCGCGGGATCGGTGGTGCTGGGCAGGGTCCATCTGGGCGACGGCGCGCAGGTGGGCGCGAACGCCGTGGTTCTGGCGGACGTGCCTGCCGGCGCCCTGGCGGTAGGCGTCCCCGCGCGATTGGTGGGGAGCCGCTGACCATGCCGTCGAACGTCGCTGTCGTTATCGTGAACTATCGCACGCCCGAACTGGCCCTGGGGGCGGTTCGCAGCCTGGCGGCGGAACGCGGGCGCGTGCCGGGTCTCCGCGTGGTGGTGGCGGACGGTGGGTCGGGCGACGGATCGGCGGAGGCGATCGGCCGCGGGCTCGCCGATCCGGCGCTGGCCGGCTGGGCCACGACCATGCCGCTCGCCGTCAACGGGGGTTTTGGCTGGGCCAACAACCAGGCCATGCAGATGCTGATGCAGGGCAAGGATCCGCCCGACTTCATCCACCTCCTCAATCCCGATGCCGAGATAGAGCCGGGCGCGGTTGCCGAACTGGTCGCGGTGCTGGAGCGCGAACCGCGCTGCGCGGCGGTCGGCAGCCTGCTGCTCGATCCGGACGGCAGCCCGTCCGGCTCCGCCTTCCGGTTCCAGGGCCCCATGGGCGAGCTGGTGCGGGGCGCGCGGGTAGACGCGATGCGCCGGCTGCTCCGTCTACCCAGCGGGCTGGTCGAGGATGCGCCCTCGGGCGTGGTCGACTGGGCGACCGGCGCCAGCCTGATGCTGCGGACGGCCGCGTTGCGCGAGGTCGGCCTGTTCGACACCGGCTTCTTTCTCTACTTCGAGGAAGTCGAGCTGATGTGGCGGCTTAACCGGGCGGGCTGGACCGTCCGGCACGAGCCCGCAAGCCGCGTCCGACACGTAGGCGGGGCCGCCACGGGCGTCCGCGACGGTGAGACGCGATCCCGCCTGGCCGCTCCCCGCCCCCCTTACTGGTACGCGTCGCGCCGGCGCTTCTATGCCCTGTCCCGCGGACGCGGGATTGCTGCGGCGGCGAACCTGGCCTGGCTCGCGGGAAATGCGCTGTTCGGCGTCCGCCGCCTGCTAGGTTTTGGGCAGCAGCACATGGTCACGCGGAGCGAGGCGCGCGACCTGTTCCGTCACGGCGTGCTGGCGGACACCGCCGACATCACGCCCCAGATCGCGCGCTGGGACGAGCCGGTCGGCTGCGAGCCCGCCTGGATGCGGCAGGTGGCGCCCTAATCGCGGCGCTCCACGCGCTCAGTCCGGGTCCAGGACAGGCGCTGTCGCCCGAGCGCCAGCCGCGCGTAGAGGCCGAGCTTCCAGCCGACATAAAAGGGCACGCGTGCCAGCGCGCCCGCCGACAGCCAGGGTCGGCCGTGACGCACCCAGGCCGCTAGCACCGCGGCGCCGCACGCGCCCAGTAGCACGGCCGCGGTAACGGCGGGACCGTGGCCCCCGCCACCCAGGTCGATCATCAACAGCAGAACCACCAGCACCACATTGGCGCTCATCAGCAGCGCCAGCGGCGGCACGGTCAGGTGCAGGCCCAGCCACAGTTCGCGCCCGCGCAACCGGCCGATCCCGCCCAGGATCAGGCCTGGCGCGTGCCGCATGGCTGTCGCCAGAAAGCCGCCCTCCCACCGGGCTCGCTGTTCGCGGGTTCCGCTCTCGCTGCTGGGCGACGACCAGACATTGGCCCGGTCCTCGTAGAGCGGTGCGCGGCCGGCCCGCACCATCTCCACCCCCAGAGCCAGATCCTCCACCACCGCGCCCGTGGCGAGCTGCGCGCGGGCGAAGAGATCCCAGGGGAACGCCATGCCCGTGCCGTTCAGGATCGCCGCGCCCGCCAGCCGTGCCGCCCCGCGCTGACGGATCAGGTTCTTGACCAACATGGCAAAGCCCGAAATCTGCACGGTCGGCCCACCGGTCCGGTCGGGCAGGATCAGATCCGTCGCCTGGACGGGCCGCCCGGTGTCGCGCGCACGCGCCGCCACCAGCTCCACCGAGGCGCGATCCATGGAGCAGTCGGCGTCCACCACCACCACCGCGTCGGGCGGATCGGCGGCCAGGACGTCGCGCCCATGCGCCAGCGCATAGCCCTTGCCGCGCCGGACCGGGTCGTGGCGCTCCGTCACCTCCAGCCCCAGCGCGCATGCCGCGCCGGCCGTGTCGTCCGAGCAATTGTCCGCCACCACCAGCACGCGCACGCCCCGGCCCACCAGCGCGGCCAGGTCGTTTCCGCCGGACCGGAACGTCGCTTCCTCATTGTGCGCGGGCACCAGCACCGCCGCCCTGCCCTTTCCCAGCACGGGAGCAGCCCGGCGTCGACGCGTGGGTAGCAGGCCGATCGTCACCTCGATCAGGAACATGGCATCCGCGACCGCGATGGGGGTCAGCAAGGCCCAGCCCAGGGCCGACAACGCGTTCATGCCGCCCCTACCAGTCTCGCCAGCTGCGCGCCGTTGCGCGCGGCGTCGTGCATCTCCAGCACGCGCGCGCGGCCGACCGCGCCCATGCGGGCCAGCGTTCCCGCGTCCGTTGCCAGAACGGCACGCATGGCGTCCGCCAGGGCGTCGACGTCTCCCGCCGGCACCAGCCAGCCGCATTCGCCGTCCACCAGCTCGGGCGTTCCGGCAATGGCGCTCACCACCACGGGCGTCCCGAGCGCCAGCGACTCCATGATGACCACGGGCAATCCCTCGGCAAAGCTCGGCAGGACCATGGCCCGCGATTCCAGCAGCACGCGGCGCACCACGTCGGCCGCGACCATGCCGGTGATGGACACGCGGCCGTCCAGCCCGGCCTGCGCGATCCTGGCCTCCAGTTCGGCACGCAACTCGCCATCGCCCACCAGCACCAGGCGGAAATCGACGCCGTCGCGCACCAGTCTGGCGGCCGCGTCGATCAGGAGCGGCAACCCCTTTTGCGCACTAAGCCGCGCGACGCAGGCGAGTTGCGGCGCCGCGCGGTCGCCGACCGGCGGTTCGTCAGTGAACAGGGCATCCACGCCGCACCGGACAACCGCCAGCTTGCCCCAGTGCGCGGGATCGCTCCACCGCATGAGCTGGCTTCGACCGAAGGAGCTGATCGCCACCACGGCGCGCGCATCCGCGATCTTGCCCGGTAGGTCGTACTCGCGCGGCGCGTCGAACTCGTCAGGGCCGTGAACGGTGAAGCTGTAAGGCAGGCCGGTCAGGCGATGGACCAACCGCGCCACGGCGGCCGGGTTGGTGCCGAAATGCGCGTGGAGGTGGCGCACGCCTGCCAACTCGCGCGAAAGCCAGCAAGCTTCCATGAGATAGGCGAGGTGCCGGACCGCACCGGCCGGATACCGTTGCGCCGCCTGCAACGTCAGCATCAGCGCGCCGGCAAAGGCGCGGGGCCGGCGCAAAACGGTCGCCAGTGTCGCCGCCATCAGCCGGCCGGCGCCCTGCGCCAGGACGACGCGCGTCGCCGCCGCCTCGCGACGATCCGCCGGGTCGGGCAGGTCCGCCGCCGGCCGGCGGACCGAGAAGCGAAGCACCTCAACGCCGGTCCGTTCCACCGCATGGATCTCGCGACGCACGAAGCTGTGGCTGGCCGCCGGATACTGGCTGGTCAGATAGGCGATCCTGTTCGCCCGCGCTTCATGCCCCCCGGCTTCCAACGCTGGACGTCCCGTCAGGAATAATAGGCGTCGTAGCCGCGCTGGTTGCCATAGCCATAGCCATAGTCGTCGCTGCCCAGCCCGCTGCGATACCGGTTGAGCACGGTGCCGATGCACGGCGCAGGGCGAAGCAGGTCAATGGTGTCGCGAACCTGGCGCGCCGTGGTGCGTCCTTCCTCCACCACCAGCAGATAGGCGTCGATCTCGCGAAGCACGATGGCGGTGTCGTCGTTGGCGAAGGCGGGCGGCAGGTCGCAGATGCTGATGGAATTGTCCGGCTGCGCCCGCATCGCGTCCACCATGGCTTTCAGCCGCGGACCGGCCAGCAGTTCCGCAGACGAGTGCCGGTTGGGCCAGGAAGGATAAATGATCAGGCCGGTGTTGGCGATGGTGCGCGCCGCCATCGCAGGCGATTCCACCTGCCCGGCCAGGAACGCCTCGATCCCCTGGGCTTCCTCGATCTCGAACACCTTGGCCACGGACCCGCGGCGCAGGTCCAGGTCGAACAGGTTGGTCCTGAGGTCGGGGATACGCGACAGCGAGGCGGCCAGGTTGCTGGCCATGAACGACTTGCCCACTTGCGGCGTCGGCGACGTGACGCCCAGCACGCGCCAGCCATTGGCGCGCATCAGCTTCAGCACCTGCGAGCGAAGCAGGTTGAAGCTGCGCGACCGCTTGTCCCGGCTGTTGAAGCCGTAGAGCGACTGCTGCGCCCAGTTACGCGGCTCCAGAGGCTCCGCGTCTGGTCGGACGTTCAGGTCCACGCGCCGGCCCGGCATCAGCGGCGCTCCCGGTCTGCTGCCATCGTTCCTGTCCTCGCCGGCATCGGCTTCGCCGGCGAACGCGTCGGCGCCCCGCCCGAAGGCGTCCAAGCTGCTCATCTCTCTTCCCATGGTCAGGCCTGCGCGGCCACACGTCGACGACCAAATGGCCACCAGCGACGCTTGGCGCCGCGGCTGCGATGCGGCTTTAGCACCGGCACCACGCCCAGCGGCGGGATGCCAGTCACACGCGTCAGCGCGCCCACGCTGCGGATCGGCCGCAGCACCAGCTCCAGGAGCAGCGCCAGGCCGACGCCGATCCCCAGACCTCCGAGCACGCCGCCAGCGATCAGCGCGGGACGGTTGGGCGAGGTCGGGCGGTCCGGGGTGACCGGCGGCTCGATCAGCGTCAGGCGCTCGCCGCGCTGCGTGTCTGTCAGCTTCTCGACGCCACGGGCCTGGAGCAGCTGGCTCGACACCCGCGACAGGTCCGCCTTGATGATCTCGCCGCGGCTCTGGAGCTGTTGCACCCGCTGCGCCACCTGCGGTCCACGGGCCTGGGCCGCGGCGACGATGGCCGCGCGGCTCTGATCGGCAGCCTTTGCGCGCGTCAGCTCCCCGATCGCGCTGTTGTTCAGGGCGATCTGGTTCTGCACGCTGGTGGACACGGCACCCGCGTTGACCGCCGTCGCGGCGGTGCGCGCAGCCTGCAGGCGGGTCTGGGCCAGCTTCACGTCGGGGTGATCGTCCGCGTACATCGCCTTGGCGGTGGTCAGCTGCGCTTCCGCCGCGATCACGCTCGGGTCGCGATCGATCGCGCTTCGCCCGGTCTGGGTCTGAAGCTGGGCGTTCTCCCGGCGGAGCGCCGCGATCTGCCCCTCGTAATTGCCGCCGCCGCCCAGGTTCAGCGTGCCCAGGCCGCCCACGTTCGCCAGCGCAGTGCCGTTCTGCCCGGTGATCCGGTTGATCTCGCCCTCGATGGCGCGGACCTGGCTGCCGAGGCTGGCCTCCTGGTCCTCCAGGAAGCGCACATTGCCCTGCGCGGAGGACTGGGTCTGCGACGCGTCTAGCTTCAGCAACCGGTCGATGAACGTCTGCGCGACCAGCTGGGCCAGTTCGGGCTGGCTGTAGGAGAAGGCGAGCTGGAAAGCGATTGATCCCTGGTTCTGGCCGCCCGAGCCTGCGCGCGCGATATCGGCGTCCACTGCCGAGATGCTGGTGTCGTCGCGCATCGTCTCGACCAGCTCCGACAAGGGCTTCTTGCGGTCGGCGACGTTGTACAGGTTGTTGTCCTGGATCAGCTGCACCAGGTCGGGGCGGCTGAGGATTTGCTGGCGAACGCGTGCCATGCGGCGATCAATGACGTTGTCGTCGCCGCCCGCAGCGGTGGTGCCCGGCAGGTTCTGCGACTCCACCAGCAACGTGGCGCTGGAGACATAGGAGCGCGGCAGCAGAAAGGCCGCCAGGACGCCCGCGATCGAGCAGACCACCAACGGCACCAGGATCAGCCAACGGCGCTCCCACAGGATGGCCGGCAGGCTGGCGATCAGGCCGGAACCGGTCTCGCCCTCGTCGGCGAACGCGGTGTCGGTGCTCATCTCAGATCTCCGAGGCGGTAGGACAGGCTGACCTGCCCGCCATAGTCGTCGGAGCGCCGGACGGCGCCGCCGAAGACGCTTCGATAATAGACGGAAGGGCTAAGCCGCAGGCGACGCCCGATCGCACGGCTGTAGCCGGCATTGGCCAGCCCATACTGGTTGTCCAGCGGTCCCAGGCTCCCGCCGTCCGGCGTGTCCAGGGTCACGTACGACGCACCCAGGGACAGGTTCTGGTTCTCGCCCACCTGCATCTGCCAGCTCAATCCCACGCTCGTCTGGGTCTGGGTGCCGGCAAAGCCCGTCGGAAGAACGGCACGCGCCGCCTGGATGCAGGTGGAGGTACGCTCGCCCCGCCGACAAAGGTTGGCGTTGCCCGACACGGTGGTGCTGGTGCCGCCCAGCTGCTGGTCGATGAACGACGCGCCCAGCGCCGCATCCAGCGACCAGAACTGGCTCAGCCGCGTCGAAAACGTGCCCTGGAGCGAGTAGACCCGCGTGTCACTCTGCGCGCCGTCATAGTCATAGCCCGACACCGAACCGACAAGACCGACGGTGGTGAACTCGGACAGGCGCCGATTGGCGCCCAGAGAGCTGCCATAGCCGTCGTAATCGCCCAGCGCGCCGAACAGGTCGGGATTGACCCTGCTGCGGCCAAAGCGGCTGTTGATGTAGAAGGCGCTGCCCGTCAGCGTGTCCCGCGACGACAGGGCGGAGGAGAAGTCGCCATTGGCGGTGAAGGTCCGCTGCCGCTGCCCAGCACCGAACGCGCCGACCTCGGATCCGGGCAGGATCGGAATGCCGATCGTGGGATTGGCAAGCCCGGCACCCGCACCGACACCCGTCGGATCAAGCACCGGCGGGCCGACGATGGGGTTCAGCGTGCCGCCGGGAATGCCGCCCAGCCCGCCGAACCCGAATGCGCCAAGCCGCGCGCTTGAATAGCCGAGCCGCCCGTGGACGGACGTGTTCTCCGTCAGGCGATTGGAATAGTCGGCATGCGTCGAGTAGGTCGTGTTGCCGGGGAAATCGTTGAAGTATTCCTGGTGGAATATGTCCGCGCCGATCACGATAGACCGGCGTTCGTTGACGATGCGGACCTCCGGGCTGACACCCACTTGGCCGAACACAGAACCGGATCCGCCGGCGCCCGCGAAGGGGTTGTTGGCATAGCCGACACCCGCCGTGACGTCTGCGCTGGCCCGCGTCTCGTCCGCGATCGCCGCGCCGGGCATCGCCGCCGTGCCTGCGCACAGGAGCATCAGGCCACGGCGAAGCGGCCACCCAAGACCGGCGACCCGGTTCGGCGGACGAGTCATGGTACGATCACCGAGTCACCGCTCGCGATCGTCGGCAGCGCCGCCAGGTCGCGCGCGCTAGGATTGCCGCGCATGATGTCGGTCATCCGCACCTTGATGGCGGTCAGGCGGCCATTCTCCTTGCGGAGCACGGTGACGTTGCCCAAGTCGGCGAAGTCCGCCGGACCGCCAGCCATGACCAGCGCCTCGAGCAGATTCACGTAGCGGCCGGGCGTGAAGGCGCCGGGCGATCGCACCTTGCCCGCGACGGAGAATTGCAGTCCGGCCGGCGCGCGGACGGATACCGTCACCTGCGGCACCTGCTCGCGATACTGCGATTTCAGCCCGCGCGTGATCGCGGCCTCGATCTCGGTCGGCAGCCTGCCCACCGCGTCGACCCGCCCCACCAGCGGAAAGGCGAAGCTGCCGTCGGGCAGGACGCGCGCGGTACGCTGAAGCCGCTCCTCGCCCCAGACATAGATTTCCAGCTCGTCGCCCGGATTGATCCGGTAGGGCACGACGTTGGAGGACGCCTGGGCGGGTGCGGAAGCAGACGCCGCCGTGCCGACGGTGGACCTTGCCGCCGCGGGAACCGCGGTCTGCGCCACCACCGGCGACGATCCGAGAAGGGCGGGCAGTGATGCAGCCACCAGAATACGCTTGAGCACGTTAACCCCTCTTACTCGATCATATTGCCTTACGCCGAAACCTCCCTGTGTTGCCATGCAAAAAGCACGGGCACCGGCCGACTCGGCGTTACGCCTCGCGCCGTCCTATGACATGACTTTCGTAAATCGAATCACACCAGGGTGGCTGCGTGCGTCCTTCCATTCTTTTATTTATGCTTCCCGCCTTGCTGGCGACCAGCGGCTGTGCATCCAAGGACCAGAAGGCGGCCGCTGCGGCCGCGGAGGCGGAAGCGGCGTTGCAGCGCGGCGACATGTGGAACGCGCGTCGGGCGATCGGCCAGGCCGTTGGCATTCGGGACGATGTCAGCGACTATTGGCTGTTGTCGGGCCGTATCGCACTCACCGCCGGCGACCTGGGCGGTGCGTTCAACGCCTATCAAAACGTCATAAACCTGGATCGTGCCAATGTGGAGGCGCTCCAGACCCTGTGTCGGCTGGCCCTGATCGCGCGCGATCCGGATCGCGTTGACCGCTACGCGGACCAGCTTCTGCTGCTGACGCCCGGCAATCCCATTCCGCTGACCGCGAAAGGCGCCGCGGCGCTCCAGCGCGGCGACCCAAAGGCGGCGGCCGGGTTCGCCGAGCAGGCCCTTGCCGGGAACCCCAGCTACTTCGACGCGCTGATGCTGAAGGGCCGGGTGGCGCTCAGCGAACGGCGCTACGCCGACGCCGCCGCCATCGTGGAATCCACATTGTCGGTCGCCGGCTCCCCCGCCGGACGACTGGACCTGCTCCGCGACATCTACAGCCAGTCGGGCAATCGGGCCGGCTATGAACGCACGGTGGCGCGACTTGCGCAGGCGCAACCCGAGGACCCGTTCTCGCAGCTCGCCTATGCGGACCAACTGTACGAGTTGAACCGGGGCGATGCGGCGCGGGCGGTGATCGCACGCGCCGTGCGCCTCCGCCCGGACGACGTGAAGGTAGCGGGCACGCTGCTGGAGACGTGGCGGCGCCAGGGACCGGACGCCGTGCCGCTGGCCGGCCTCCAGGCCGCCGCCGCGGACCTGTCGCCAACGATGCGCACTGCCTATGCCCAATATGCGCTCGACCAGAGTCGGCCGGACCTTGCCGCGAAACTGATGGCAGGCGCCGGCGACGGTACGGACGTGCGGGCAATCCGCGCCGTTGCAGCTGGTCAGTCTGGAGATGCGGAGGCCGCGATCGACACGCTGGGCCAGATTCTGTCGGACGACCCGTCCAATCCGCGCGCCCTGGTCGGGCGCGCAAGACTGCTTGGAACGATGGGCCGGCTCGCACCCGCGATCGCGGACGCCAGGCGCGTGACCACGGACGACCCCGGCAACGTGTCCGCGCGACTGCTGCTGGCGGAGCTGTTCACCGCTCAAAAGGATGGCATCCTCGCCGAGGGTCAGCTCCGCGAAGGACTGGAGGCGGTCCCCGGCGATGCCCGGCTGGCGGCCCGCCTTTCGTCGATGCTTGTGGCGCGTGGACGTTCGGACGCCGCGGCGGATGTCTGGCGGGAGGCCGTCCGCGATGCACCGCTGGACCTTCGGACGCGCAGACTTCGCGACGCGTGGTGCGCCGCGCACAAGGGCGCCTGCGTCTGAAGAGAGGCGGGGCCGGACACCCGCTGTCCGACCCCGATGCTGATCCGATCAGCCGGCCTTGGCCGCTCCGCCGACCGGCGCCGCGCCGCCCGCGGCGTCCTTGGGCGGTGAGAAGCCGGGCTGATACTCGATCTTGGCTTGCTTGCGCGCGGCATCCAGCTGCTTGGACATGCTGGCGCGCAGCGACTGCTGACGCAGGAACTCGGTGGCCGCCGGCGTCACCTGCTGCTGCGGCGTGGGGGCGTCCTCCGTGGAGCGGACGACGCTTGCGACCAGCTGGCCGTTGGCGGGCACCACGAACGGCTCGCCGGCGGGCAGCGAGGCGATGCGCTGGGCCAGCTCCGGCGGAATGCTGCCCGTGTCGAGGGTAGCGTTCCCGCGTTGGAACTGCACGTTGTTCGCGCTCAGGACCGCGGCAACCGCGTCAAGCGTGTGCGCTGGCGCCAGCTTCTGGAGCACCGACTTGTCCGCCGGGATCGGGAAGGCGAGCTGATCCAGCTGGTAGCGCTTGCGGCCGGTGAACAGCGACGGGTTGGCCGACACGAACTGGTTCACCGCGCCGACGTCGGGCAGTGCGATCGCCTTGGCCGCCTTTCCTGCCAGCATGTTGACCAGCAGGTTGTCCTCCGTGCGACGGACCTGGTCCAGGTACGCGGGCGTCTTGTCCAGCCCCTCTTCCTTGGCCTTCTGGACCAGGAGCTTGCGGTCGACGACGCGCTGAAGCAGTTCCGCCATCACCTTCTGCCGGTCCGCTCCCGGCGGGATTTGCTGGCCGTTCAGCTCGGCGTTCAGCTCCTGCTGCGAGATCTCCTCGCCATTCACGACGGCCACCACCTGGCCGCCCGGCTTCTTCTCGCAACCCGTCAGCAGCACGGCGGCCGTTGCCGCCAAGATCATGCCCCGCTTCAACACCACAATCCCTCCGATTTCCGTATGCGCCTGCCCCCCGCGGACAGGCGAAGCGTCATTTCCGCCCGTTCAGCGCTCGCCCACCAGGACGCTGCGCATTCTTGCCCCCACCGCACGGTAGAGCGAGGCGGCGAACCCGTCGAGCGCTCCCTCGACCGGTCCCGGTGCCAGGGTGGACAGGCGAACCAGCACGCCATCCGGCACGATGCCGACCAGGTTCTCCTCCAGCACGGCCACGCGCTGTTCGCGCCAGGTGCGCGGGAAATGGCTGCCCAGCCGAGTCCAGTAGACGATCTGCTCGGTCCGGACGTCCGACTCCGCTCGGATGAAACGCGAAGGCACCTCGATCCCGGGTGCCAGCGGCGTGACGTGCGGCTCGATCCGCGTCAGGCGGTAACCGCCCGCCGGATAGCAGACCTCCGGTCGATGGACCTGGAGCACGCCGCCTTGCGAGCCACCATAGGCGATCAGCAACATGACCGACGGCTGGCCGGGCCGCGAATAGGTCCGCGTCACCAACTCCTTGTAGATCTGATCGCTCATCTGGTCCGGCGGCGGCAGGACCAGGCCGCTCACCGCTTCCATGCTCCAGCCGTCGAACGTCCTGGGCACCAGGTCGTTGAGCTTGGATTTGCCGAGCAGCGCCTGATAGCGGCGCGGCGTGGCCCAGAGCGCCGTACCCGCGGCCGCCAGCATCATTCCGCCCAGCAGCAACTCGCGCCGCGAGCCGCCCTCCGGCGCAGGAGCAGCCCCGGACAACTCCGTGTCACCCGGCGTCAGCACGACCCCGCTCACGATTGTGCCTCCAGACGACGACGGATGGGCGCGCCCAGCCGATCAAGCGCAAAGATGCCCAGCAACGCCACGGTGAACATGGTCAGCCCCGCGAACTCGTGAAAGAAGCCTTGCCCTGCCGCTTCACCAAAATGATAGGTGATGAGCAGAAGGATCACCACGCGCACCAGATTCGCGACCACCGCCACCGGCAGGATGCACAACGTCAGCAGCGCCATGTACTTCCAGTTCGCATTGTGCCGGATGTAGACATAGAACAGACCGAGTGCGGTCAGGCTTATCATGGAGTTCAGCCCGGCGCACGCCGCCGCGACCAGCATCTCGTACTGACCGATCTGGATGCTGACGCCCGATCCGGCGACCGGATAGTCCATCGCGTAGAGGAGCCCGACCGCCCAGTGCGAGATGGCGATCTTGAGCGGCTGCGTCAGCATCGCGAACAACGTGTCGGGCGGCGGAAACACGAACAGCACGTAGAGGAGCGGAAACCAGAGCCGCTTCATGACCGCCGGCCCGACAACCGCATAGGCGGCCGCCAGCAGGCAGAAATACATGGAGAAACCTTCCACCTCTATGGTGCTGGTCAGCCGCGCCACCGTGTAGAGGACCAGCAGCGGCACCAGCATGGCCAGGGCGAGCACCAGGCTGCCCGGCCGCGCCAGCGGGCGCGCCTCCGTCCAGTCGCGCCCGATCAGCCAGAGCGCGGTTGCCAGCACGATGGGGCCGTGTGCGCCCTGTTCGGTGGACCAGCTTATCCGCGCCACGTCGATCATGGTGGGCAGCGCCATCGCCGCCGCCCCCGCCGCCAGCAGCATGGGACCCGGCGCGCCCCAGCGGTCGCTCAGGCGTGCGCGCGCCCGGCGAGGCGTCTCCAACGTTCCTGTTCCTGCAAGCAACTCGCTACTCCAATCCCGGGCCGTCCCGCTTTCCGGGCGGACCGCGGCCCCCTTCCCCTTTCCGACCGGGCACAGCCCGATTCGTCGCGGGGGACGTTCCCGGCTAGCACCCGCTTCGCTAACGGCTTCTGTCGAATGTCGCCCCTCAAGGGAACGATCGGACTCCAGTCAGCGCGCGAGCGGCTTAAGTACATACCATGTATACGCGGCCACGGCGGCAATCGCCAGCACCGCGAACAGGGGGTAGCCGTTGTTGCCCAGCCAGTTGGCGACGGCGCATCCCAGCGCCGGGGGCAGGTAGTCGATCAGCCGGTCGCTCGGCTCGTCGGCGGTGGAGCGTTGCAGGAACAGCACCACCAGTCCGGCGAAGATCGCCACCGTCAGCCAGTCATAGATCGTTTCCAAGCACCCCGTCCCCTGATTCTCTGCCTCTTCCCGGCACGGGACCTGCCCCGTGGTCGCGCCCCGGCCGTGACGTGCTTCTAGAACGCGTTGCGGTGCGCCACCACCCGTACCGTGGCGAGCAGGATGGACACGTCGCGCCACAAGGTCCAGCCGTTCAGATATTCCATGTCCGCCTGGAGCCGCCGCACCAGATCCTCGCGCTTGGCCGTGGCACCGCGCAGGCCGCGAACCTGGGCCAGCCCGGTTATACCCGGCTTGAGGGCGTGGCGGTGCCAGTAACGCTGGTCCACGTCCCAGAACCGCTCCAGCCCCGCGAGCGAACCCAGCGCATGCGGCCGCGGCCCGATCAGGCTCATGTCGCCGTGCAGCACGTTCAGGAGCTGGGGCAGTTCGTCCAGGCTGACCGCCCGGATGATGCGGCCCACCCGAGTGATGCGGTCGTCGGTCCGGCTGGCGGACCGATTGCCGTCGGCGTCGCACTGGTCTGTACGCATGGACCGGAACTTCAGCATGGTGAACAGGCGGTTGCCGCGTCCCATTCGCTGCTGGCGGAACAGGACGGGGCCGGGGCTGTCCAGCTTGATGGCCAGGCCCACCAGCATGAGAAGGGGCGACAGCAGGATCAGGGCCGGCACTGTCAGCGCCAAGTCCATGGCGCGCTTGAGCAGGCGACCGCGAAGGTCCAGCGGGCCCGACGACACCTGCATCACACAGTGTCCCTCGAACCTGCCCAGGCGGGTCGCGCCCACCTGGTCGAACTCGGGCGCCATCACATGGCCGTGAACGTCCGTCCCCTTGAGCAGCAGGGACCAGGCGGCCCGGTCCTCCTGCGCGCAGCAAACCAGGACGAAATCGGCACCGCGCACGGCATTGCCCAACCGGTCCAGCATGTGCGGGTCGCGCAGGTTGGGGCGCAAACCGTGCGCTGCCGCGTCGATCACCCGCGCGCCGCCGAACGGCGGCGCGACGCAATTGTCCGCGATCACCAGCTCGGCGCGCAGGCTTCCACCCATGGCGCGCGCCACCACCCGGCGGAACAGGAAACGCTCCGCCGACAGGAACACCGCCGCGCCCAGGAAGCCGCCCGCGAACACCAGGCGCGAAACGTCCAGCGAGGCACGCGCGTAGAACATGACGAACAGAACGATCGCCGCCGCCACCACCAGCGCCGTCAAAGCGGTGCGGAGGCCATAACCCCAATCAGCAAGCGCGTTGTTGCTGTACGCCCGACCGTTGAACGCGCCGATCAGGAACAACGGAACCATCAGCGCGGCCAGGTGCAGGCCGCCGACGCTGGGCAGCCCGTGCCAGCGCAACAGGCTGGCCACGGCAAAGCCGAGCATAACCGCGGCGGCATCCAGGCTGGCCTGAGCAGCGTACAGCTGGAAACGCCGGGCCTGCTTGGTCCGGCTGGTGGACCGGGGTCGAACCGCTTCGAACCGCTCCACCGGTTGGACGTACCCCATTGAACGCTTCCCCATGGCGCAGAGCGCCGGCCGACGCGCATACGCACACGTCGCCTAATGCCCTGCATAGCGGCGGCCGCGGCTGACGTCGATACTTTAGGTTAACGGCACCCGATGGAAGGGGCGCCGCATGTCCGAGATCGGGACGATCCGATCGCCACCGGCACGGGGCTACAGCAGTCGGAAGATCCCCAGGGCGGTGGCGACGCATCCGAACGCCAGCGCCAGGTAGCCGCTGGCGACCGACAGGCGATGGATGAGATCGTCCGGCTCCGCGGGTCGCTCCACGGGCGGCGCCACCATTCGATGGCCGATCTCGTCGATCATGTCGCCGACCAGCCCACCATAGAGGTTGGCGCGCGACGTGTCGGCATCCACAATTGGGCTGGGATCGGGGTCCCAGCGGACCGCGGTGCCGGTTCCGGCCATGAACGTCCTCCTGCTTCGATGCAGTGTCCTAGACGATCGGGGTAACCGCTTCGTAAACGTCCAATGGCATGGTCGGACGCGTGCCGTTTCTGCTAGACGTCGACGCCGATCAGCCGAATAGGGGGAACGTTCTGCCGTGATCGCGCTCGCTTCTTGGAGCCTGTCGCTCAGCATCCTTCTTTATGCGGCGCTGGCGGCGTGGCGCGTCCGCCTGTCGCGCGATGCCGGTCCGCTCAGCGGAGCGCTGGCCGGCATGGCGCTGTTCGCGGCCATGTCGCTTTCCGGACACGAAGTTCTGGCGGCGGCGGCCGTCCCGGTGCGCGACGCCGGATGGACGCTGTACCTCTGGACCGCGACGCGGACGCGCGGCCGGATCGCGTCGCAACGCTGGCTTAGGGGCTTGTCCGCGGTCATGGCGATGCTGGTCGTCGCGCGCCTGGCGGTGGTGCTGGAGACGATCAGCCCGGTAACGGTGGACGCGGGTTTCACCGATGCCATGGCTCTGGCCTATGTTTCGGCCGGGCTGCTGTTCGCGGTTGCCGCGCTGGTTCTGGTCCACAACCTTTATTTCGCCAGTTCGCACGGGTCGTCGGGATTCCAGATGATCCTGTTCGCCCTCGGCGTACTCTGGGCCTATGACCTGAACGTCGCGGCGGCGACGCTGCTCAACTACGGCTTCGCGGACCCGCTGGCGCTCAGCCGCGGCGTTGTGGCCTTTCTCCTGGCGCCGCTTTTCGGCCTGGCGGCGCGGCGAAAGGAACAGTGGCGTATTACCCTGTCGCGCCGGGCAGCCTTTCAGTCGCTGTCGCTGATCGCGCTGGGCGGCTATTTCGTGGTGATCGTTCTGGTCGGGCGGGCCGAGAACTGGCTGGGCGCCGCCGCCGTCTATGCGGCGCTGCTGCTGGGAACGGTGGGCCTGTCCACGCTTACCGTGACCTTTCTCTTCTCCGCCCATGCGCGTGGCTGGCTCAAGGTCTTCATCTCCAAGCACCTGTTCGAGCACCGCTACGACTATCGGTCCGAATGGCTCCGCTTCAGCGCCACCATCAACGGCGTGGGCGGCGGCGCGCTGGGTCCGGAGGAACGCGCGGTAAAGGCGGTGGCCGACGTGGTGGAGGTGTCGCGGGGCGTGCTCTACCTGGCGGGGCCGGACGAGAGGCTGGACCTGGCCGCCCACTGGAACTGGCCGCGCCACACGCTGCCGGAGACGATGCGGATCGCATCGTCCCAGTTCCAGGCACTTGAGGCCGGCGGCCGAATACTGATCTTGGACGATATCGGATCACAGGACGGCGCGGACGGGCCAGGCGATGCGGCGGCCCCGCCCTTGGGTGACGAAAACGCCTGGATTGCGGTCCCTCTTGTTCGCTTCCGCTACCTTGTGGGTGTGGTCGTGCTGGGCCAGCCGGCCCTGGTTCGCAAGCTGGACTGGGAGGATTTCGACCTGCTCAAGGTCCTGGGTCAGCAGATCGCGTCCTACCTGGCTGATGTGCAGAACCAGGCGGAACTGGAGGAGGCGCGCCGTTTCGACGAGTTCAACCGGCGGTTCGCCTTTATCATCCACGACATCAAGAACGTGGTCAGCCAATTGTCTCTGGTCGCCACCAATGCGGAGCGGCACGGCGCCAACCCGCGCTTCCAGGCGGATATGGCCTCCACGCTGAAGAACGCCGTGACAAAGATGAACGCCCTTTTGTCGCGCCTGTCGTCCGGCCCCGCCGTTCCAGAGGCGGAACTGGCGGACGTCCATGCCGGCACGCTCCTGAGCGGACTGGCAGACCGGCGCCGCGCGCAGCGCCTGGTGGAGGTCGAGGCCGACACCGGGCTGGTCGTGCGCGCCGATGCGGAGGCGCTCCGCCTCGCGCTCGACCACCTGATCCAGAACGCGCTGGAGGCGAGCGCCCCGGACAGGCCCGTCCGGCTGGAGGCGCATGCGGACGGGGACCATGCGCTGGTCAGCGTGGCCGACCAGGGCAGCGGCATGTCGGCCGAGTTCCTGCGCAAACACTTGTTCAAGCCTTTCTCGTCTACCAAGCGCGACGGCTTCGGCATCGGAGCCGGCGAGGCGCGCACGCTGGTGCAGGCGATGGGCGGCGAACTCGACGTGGAAAGTACGGAAGGCGTAGGAAGCCGCTTCACCATCCGGCTCGCACGGGCTCTCCTCAATGAGGACCACCCGGACGCGAGCGGGAACGAAGATGCGGCGGGAAGCGCGGTCGAGACGATTGAAGGAACGCGGGCGTGATCGGAACGAACATGGGCCGGCTGCTGATCGTAGAAGACGATCCCGGACTTCGCAGCCAGCTCGAATGGGCCTTTGAAGGATATGAGGTGGCGGTCGCGGGCGACCGGGCGGAGGCGCTGGCCGCCTGCCGCGCGGCGCCGCCCCATGTCATGACGCTCGACCTGGGCCTGCCGCCGGATCCGGACGGCGCGACCGAGGGCCTGGCGACCTTGGAGCAGGTGCAGGCGCTCTATCCCGAAACCAAGGTGATCGTGGCTTCGGGCCACGGTGCTAGGGAGAGCGCGCTGTCCGCGATCGCCATGGGCGCCTACGACTTCTATCCAAAGCCGATCGACATTTCCGAACTGCGCCTGATCGTCTCGCGCGCCTTTCACGTCCGCCAGTTGGAAGACGAGAACCGCCGGCTGGCGGTGGAAGCGGGTAAGGCGAATGCCGCGTCCGGCGTCATCACCGGCTCGCCCGAGATGCGCCAAGTGCTGCGCACGATCGGAAAGGTCGCGGCCAGCGACGTGTCCGTGATGCTGCTGGGCGCATCCGGCACGGGCAAGGAGCTGCTCGCCAAGGCCGTTCACAGCCAGAGCGCGCGCGCGCGCGGGCCGTTCGTGGCGATCAACTGCGCCGCCATCCCCGACGCGCTGCTGGAAAGCGAGCTGTTCGGGCACGAGAAGGGCGCCTTTACCGGCGCGGTCAAGACTACGCCCGGCAAGGTGGAGACCGCACAGGGCGGCACGCTGTTCCTGGACGAGATCGGCGACGTGCCCGCCGCCACCCAGGTCAAGCTGCTCCGCTTCCTGCAGGAACGGGTGATCGAGCGCGTGGGCGGCCGCAAGCCGATCCCCGTGGACGTGCGCGTGGTCACCGCCACCCACCGCGACGTCAAGGCTCTGATGCGCGACGGCCAGTTCCGCGAAGATTTGTATTTCCGTCTTGCCGAGGTGGTGGTGCGCATCCCGTCGCTGGCCGAGCGCAGCGGCGACGCCGTGCTGCTCGCCAAGCACTTCCTGCAGAAGTTCCGCTCGCCCGAGCAACGCGGCCTGAAGGGCTTCTCGCCCGACGCCTTGGCGGCGATAGGCTCTTGGAACTGGTCGGGCAACGTCCGCGAGCTTGAGAACCGGATGAAGCGCGCGGTCATCATGGCCGAGGGCAGCACTGTCACGGCCGAGGACCTGGACCTGGAAGGGGTCGGCAATATCGAGGAGATTTCGTCCGACCTTCGCGGCGCGCGCGAGCGTGCCGACCGCGCGGCCATCGCCCATGCCATGGCGGTGAACGGCGGCAACGTCTCCGCGGCGGCGCGCGACCTGAACGTGTCCCGGCCGATGCTCTACAATTTGCTCAACAGCTACGACATGCTGAAGGAACAGGATTGAAGCGGGGCCGAGGGCCGGCGGGTGATCCCATCCTCCCTAACCCTTCAGCCAAGGCCGATAATCAGCCGCTGCTGGTGACGGCCACCTGACCTTGCGACGCGAAGCCGGTCGGCGCCGAGTCGGCGGACGTCACCACAACGACCGGGCAGGGCAGCAACGTAACCGTCGGGGTCGCGGCGGCCGTGTTGATGATGGGCGCGGTTGCCGCATGAACCGCGCTGCGAACCGGCGGTACTGCCACCACCGTTCCCGCCATCAGCGCGGGCGGACAGACGCACAGCGCGACCTTGCTCACCGTCGCGGCGAGCGACGGGGCAGCGGCCAGCGTTCCCACCGCTTCGCCTGCTCCCGCGCCGGTCGACAGGAACGAACCGAAGCCGACGCCGCCCGTCCCGGCAACCGCGCGCCCGCGAACCGTCATGCGACGCCGCCGCAGGGCAACGCCGGCAATGGCGAAACCGCCGATCATCAGCATCCAGGTTGCGGGTTCGGGGATCGGCGACTCGGGTGTTGGGGTCGGTGTCGGCGTTGGAACCGGCGTTGGTGTCGGAGTGGGCGTAGGCTCTGGCGTCGGGGTCCCGATGGGCGGGTTCCCGACGGGCGGCGTACCGATCGGTGTAAATATCGGCGGGAAACCACCACCCCCAGGGCTAATTGGCGTCCCCGCACCTGGGACGATCGGCGGCACGTCGGCCAGGTCCGTCACGCCACGATCGGCGAACGTCACCAGCGGCGTCGGCGCGACCGGCACCGGCACCCCGACCGGAGCAACGGGAACGCAGGGCACATCCGTGACCCGGTTGCCCGCCTGTGCCGGCCGAGCCGCCGCGGTACGGGAAGGCTTAGCGGTTGCGTGATGCACGGCCCTCTTCACCGGCGGCACTGCGGCAACCGTGGTGGCGAGTGCAACCGGCGGGCACACGCAGAGCGCCACCTTGCTCATCACCGACAACGCCATCCTGCTACCCCTGACTATTCTTATGAGACGCGTTCACGCTCGTCTAAAAATCCTTGACGAGGCGAAACGATCCCCGCGCGACCTGATCCTTACCCGTTCAGGGGTAAATGCCGGCTTACTGCTGGGTACGCGGCTAACGGTCCGTTCACCTAAGGGAACAATCCGTTGTTAGGACAGAGGTCCTACCCCTCGCTTTCGCGTCGCTACCCAAAGCGACTGTTGGAAACAAGGTGCAAAATCATGTGGATATGGCCGGCGGCCGTGCTCCTCGCGGTGACCGCTCCTGCCCTGCCCTCCCCCACGCCCGAGCAGCAACTGCTGGAGGAGCTGAACCGTGCCCGGACCGACCCGGCGGGCTATGCTGTCACGTTGCGGGACTATCGGAGCCATTATAACGGCCGGATCGTCGACATCCCCGGGGCTCCGGTGCGGTACGAGACACAGGAGGGCGTCGCCCCCGTCGACGAGGCGATCGCCTTTCTCCAGTCGCGCGCCAGTTCGGCCGCACGCCTTGCGCCCGCCGACCTGCTGGCAGAGGCCGCGAGCGACCATCGCGACGAACAGGGGCAGGACGGCTCGATCGGCCATGTCAGTCGGGACGGATCACAGGTGGGCGAGCGCGTGCTCCGGCGCGGCGGCGGCGCCTATGTTGGTGAGGTGATCGCCTATGGCTCGGACTCGCCCGCCGACATGGTACGCCAGCTGATCGTGGACGACGGTGTCTCCGACCGGTCGCACCGCACGCTCCTGTTCGACATGACGCTGCGCTTCGCAGGCGTGTCGTGCGGCTCGCACCCGGTCTATCGGACGATGTGCGTGATCGACCTGGCGCGCACGGAGGACGGCCGATCGCGAGTGGCGCGGTTCGATCCCGAGGGTCGCCAGCGGCTGGCGCAGCTCAACCGCCGCCGGTCCGATCGGGCGAGCGGCGCCTGAGCCCTGCTCCCGCTCCGGCCAACAGCGGGCGCAGGATCAACCCGTTGAGGTCCGCCACCAGGTGCACCGCCACCGGCACCCAGAAGGTGCCGCTCGCCAGATAGGTCCAGGCGAGCAGCAGCCCGAACAGGCCGGTGGCGGCCATGCCCAACCACCCTTGATACCGGTGCATCGCTCCGAACAGCAGCGCGGCGCCGACAAAACCTAGCATAGGTGCGGCGCCCAAACCGGTGCAGACGAGCGGCAACAGCAGGCGAAAGAACGCCTCCTCCGATATCGCGGCGCAGAGCGCCACCAGCGCGGCGCCGGGAAGCTCGCCCGGCTCGCGCGGAAGCAGGCGGGTGAAGTCGCCGAGATTGGGCGGCGGCTGTCCGCGCCGGCCCGCCCGGATCGCCAGCGCGCCGCCCAGGAGCATCCCCCCTCCGCCCCCGATGGCAAACGCATCCGGCGAAAGGCGGCCAGGCATGGAAACGGCCAAGGCCGCGAACTCGGGCGGCAGGATCGCCAGCGCCTCCAACCGGCCGAGCAGCAGCAGGCCGCCCATGGCCGGCAGACCGAAGCCTATCGCTATTCGCGCCGCCAGCAGTCGGTAGCGCTGCCGCCGCTCCTGCGTGCCGCCGCTCCACCGCAGGCGCCGAGAACCCGCAAGGTCGCCCTTCAGGAACCAGAGCGTCGATCCCGCCGCCCAGACCAGCAGCAGGATCGGCAGCGCCGCGTCAGTTCCGGTGCTCACCCTTTACCCAACGGACCGTTCCCGAGGACGCGCGCATCACCACGCTCTCGGTGGTCATCACCTTGCCGCGGCGATGGACACCCGCCAGCAGCGACCCGTCCGTCACGCCGGTGGCGGCGAAGATGCAGTCGCCGCGCGCCAGCTCGGTCAGGTCATATTGCCGGTCCAGGTCGGTCACGCCCCACTTGGCCGCCCGCGCGCGCTCGTCGTCGTTGCGGAACAGCAGCCGTCCCTTGAACTGCCCGCCCACGCAGCGAAGCGCGGCGCACGCCAGAACGCCCTCCGGTGCGCCGCCTGATCCCATGTACAGGTCGATGCCCGTATCCGGATCAGTGGTGGCGATCACGCCCGCCACGTCGCCGTCCGGGATCAGCCGAACGCCGCAGCCCAGCGCGCGCAGCTCCGCGATGATCGCCTCGTGCCGCGGACGATCCAGCACGCAAACGGACAGGTCGCCCGGCTCCACACCCTTGGCCTCGGCGACGGCACGGACATTCTCCGCTACCGAACGGTCCAGGTCGATCACACCGTCGGGCAGGCCGGGGCCGACCGCGATCTTGTCCATGTACACGTCCGGCGCGTTCAGGAGGCCGCCCTTTTCCGCGATCGCCAGCACCGCCAGCGCGTTCGGCCCCGCCTTGGCGGTGATGGTGGTGCCCTCCAACGGGTCCAGCGCGATGTCGATCGCCGGGCCGTCGCCCTGCGCGGAACCGACCTTCTCGCCGATGAAGAGCATGGGCGCCTCGTCGCGCTCGCCCTCGCCGATCACCACGGTGCCGTCGATGGGCAGCTCGTTCAGCGCCTCGCGCATAGCCTCCACGGCGGCGGCGTCGGCGGCCTTCTCGTCACCGCGGCCCACCAGCTTCGCCGACGCGATGGCGGCGGCCTCGGTCACGCGGACCATCTCCAGCACCAGGACGCGGTCGAGGATGTGGCTGGCTTCGTTCGGCATCGGATGTCCCCTGTACGTCGTAATGCTCGCCGCGATAGGCACGCCCCGGCCCGCTGTCGAGGAGAGGCGAGGCGGAAGAATCCAAGGGGCCGGACGCACGAACGGCCGGCACCGCCCCCGCAGGAGCCGTGCCGGCCGTCTGCCCGGTCAGGTCAGGATCAGGCCGCGAAGCGAACCCGGCGGCTGCGCGTGCGGGCGGAAGCGCCCACCACGCCGAAGCCCAGGATCATCATGCCCCAGGTGGCCGGCTCCGGCACGGGCGCGCTGATCTCGTCGATGCCGGATGCCAGGATCGCGGGCGTGCCGTTGCTGAACTGCGCCACCACTGCCGCCGGGTTGAAGCCCGACTGGTCAAAGCCGAATTCCACCGCACCCGGATTGTAGGGGAACGTCACGCCCTGGACGAGCGGGCTGTTCGCGCCGTTGGGGGTCAGCTGGACGTCGCCGTTGCTGCCGCCGCCGCCGCCCTGCAGGATGCCGGCATCGCCCTGGATCAGGCCGATCGGCGTGGTGCCGTTCCCGTTGGTGGCATAGGCCGCCAGCGCGCCGGTGAACTCGCCGATATAGCCCTTGCCGCCATCGGCCAGCACATAGGCCAGCGCGTTGTTGAACAAGCGGTCCGTGTTCTCGGTGCCGATATCGTCGGCGAAGTCGCCGGCGAACAGCACCACGTTGCCGGTGACGAAGCTGCGCACGTTCGCGGCCGCCGCGGCGGACAGCGAACTGCCGAACGAGAAGCCGTCACGCGTGTAGACGAAGGCGTCGAACGCATCCAGGAACCCGGCGGTAGCGAGCTGGGTGTCGGTGACATAGGTCACCGTGTCGCCGCCGGACGCGTAGAGCGACCCGATGCCGTTCTGACCGAAGATGGCCAGCGAGGCCGCGTCGGCCTGGGCAGCCGCGAACGACATCGCCGCCGCAGCGATAAGAAGCTTGAATTTCATCATATTCCCCCAAGTTAAACGATCACATACCGCCCACTCTCTCGCTTCGCGATCCCCATCGCGACAGAACGGGCAACGAACCGTTAAACTAACTTAGAGGCTTTTACTACAGCGTTACTATACCGTTATGAGACCTAGCCAACATGACTCAGTCGCGCAGAAGTTCGTTGATGCTGGTCTTGGCACGCGTGCGCTCGTCCACGCGCTTCACGATCACGGCGCAGTAGAGGCCGGGTATGCCCGCCTTGGCGTCGCCGCCCGTCGTGCCGGGCACGACCACCGCATAGGGTGGCACCTCGCCGCGAAACACCTCGCCCGACTCGCGATCGATGATCTTGGTGGAAGCGCCGAGATAAACGCCCATGGAGAGTACGGCGCCCTCGCCCACGCGCACGCCCTCCGCCACCTCGGACCGCGCGCCCACAAAGGCGCCGTCGCCGATGATGACGGGATCGGCCTGGAGCGGCTCCAGCACGCCGCCGATGCCGACGCCGCCCGACAGGTGGACGTTGCGCCCGATCTGCGCGCAGGAGCCGACCGTCGCCCAGGTATCGACCATGGTCCCCTCGCCCACATGGGCACCGATGTTCACGAAGCTGGGCATCAGCACCGCGCCTCGCCCCACAAAGGCCCCGCGCCTAACCACCGATCCAGGCACCGCGCGAAAGCCGGCGGCGCGGAACTCGGCGTCGGACCAGCCCTCGGTCTTTAAGGGCACCTTGTCGAACGCGCCGGCGGCCATCGGCTGGTTGTCGTTCAGCCGGAACGACAGCAGCACCGCCTTCTTCAGCCACTGGTTGACCCGCCAGCCGCTCGAACCGTCGGAGTCCGTCTTCACCGGCTCGGCCACACGCGCCTCGCCCGAGTCGAGCATCGCCAGCGCCTGCGTCACCGCGTCGCGCACCGCGCCCTGCGTTTCCAGCCCAAGGGTCGCACGGTCTTCCCAGGCGGCGTCGATCGTCGAGGCGAGGTCCATCACTGCTCCAGTATTTCTTCCAGCCAGGCGGCGAGGTCGGCCACCCGGTAATCCACATAGGCGCGGTCGTCCTCGCCCGGCGCCTGTTCGGACCCGTTATCGACCCATACGGTGGCCATGCCGATCGCCTTGGCCGGCCTCAGGTTGCGCGCCAGGTCCTCCACGAACAGCGTCTCGGTCGGCTCGATCGCGAACGCGTCACACAGTGATCGATACGCCCGAGGATCGGGCTTGGGCACGAGTGCCATGGCGTGGATATCATGCACCCCTTCGAAGCTGCCGCCCAAACCCAGCCGATCCAGGATTTTCAGCGCGTAGGGCATGTCGCCGTTGGTAAAGACCAGCTTCCGCCCCGGCAGCTTCGTGACCGCCGCGGCCAGAGGTGCATCGGCCTCCAGCACGTCCATCTCGATGTCGTGGACATCGGCCAGGAACGCGTGCGGATCGACGCCGTGGTCCGCCATCAGCCCAGCCAATGTGGTGCCGTGCCCATGAAAATAGGCCTTCTGCACACGCCGCGCCTCGACCGCGTCCACACCTAGCAGTCGCCGGATATAGGCGCCCATCCGCGCGTCGACCTGTTCGAATAGATTAACCCTGGCCGGGTATAACGTGTTGTCCAGGTCGAAGACCCAGTTGCAGATGTGGGCGAGTGCGGGAAGCATGGGTGGCGACGCCTTAACCCGCGCCTCGCCGAGGCGGCAAGACGGTGCCCGTCATGGTGGCGGTCATGGTGGCGGTCATCCGCCGCGCCGTCATAGCCATGTCGTGCTGGCGGCTTAGGTCTGAGACGGATAGGATCGGCTGCTCTCGGGGAAAACGGTTCGATGTGCCGTTCGCGTGATGTGCAAGGCTTGGAGGTGAGGCGCGCCAGGCGCTTGGCCGGGCTGTTACCGATCGCCGCGCTTCTTTCCGCATGTGGCGGAGGCGGTGGCGTGAACAGTACGCCGCCGCCCGTATCCACGCCGACACCGACACCGACACCCACTCCGGCGCCTGCGCCGACCCCATCACCGACACCCACGCCCGCCCCGGCCGGCGGTTATGACACGGCGGAGTATCGGGCCACCGTGGGCACCGTGTCCGCCAGCGCGCTCAGTGCCTATCAGCGTGGTGCCACGGGCTTGGGGGTCGGCGTGGCGGTGATCGACACCGGCGTGGACATCCAGAGCGCGGAGTTCAGCGGCCGCATCTCCGCCGCCTCCGCCGACCTGGCGGGCAACGGCACGGTGGACGATGTGGACGGGCACGGCACGGCCGTCGCCTTCACGCTGGCGGGCCGCCGCAACGGCGTAGGCACGCATGGCATGGCCTTTGACTCGACGCTGATTGCGTTCCGGGCCGACCGCCCGGGCACGTGTACGGGGGCCAGCACCGGAGGAGCGGAGGAGAGCGGCTGCCGCTTCGATACCGCTACGCTGGCTCGCGGTGTGAACGCGGCTGTCGCCGCCGGCGCTAGGGTGGTGAACCTGTCACTCGGCGGCACAGCCGCATCGGCTGACCTTCGCACCGCGGTCGCACGCGCGACCGCGATGGGGCTGGTGGTTGTGATCGCGGCAGGCAACGATGGCGCCAGCGAGCCGGACGCGCTGGCGGCGATCGCCGGGGACGCTTCGCTCCGCGGACAGGTGATCGTCGCGGGATCGGTGAACGCATCTGACGTGGTCGCGCCCAACAGCAACCGGGCGGGCAGTCTCGCGTCCCGTTACCTTGCCGCGGTCGGCGTCGATGTCCGCGCGCCCGACGCCGATGGCCGGACGCTGATCTGGTCGGGCACGTCCATGGCCGCGCCGCAGGTTTCGGGCGCAGTGGCGCTTCTCGCCCAGGCGTTCCCGAACCTGACGGGCGCGCAGATCGCGGAGCTGCTGCTGTCCACCGCGCGCGATGCCGGGGCGGCGGGTACGGATGCCGTTTATGGCCGGGGCGTGCTCGACCTGCGGCGCGCCTTCCAGCCTGTGGGCGCGACCGCGCTTGCGGGCTCCGGACTGGCCGTTCCTACGACGGGGGGTATGCTGCTGTCGGCACCGATGGGCGACGCGCGGCCTACCGGATCGGGCGCAGTGATCCTAGACGCGTTCGGCCGAGCCTTTGCAATCGACCTGGGAGCGGGTGCCCGCGCAGCGACGCCGGTGCGGTTGATCGCCGCCGGGCCAGTCTTCCGATCAGTCGCGGCGGGTGTAGGACGTGCCGGCTTCCGCGCCACCTTTGCTCAACCGACCGCCCAGTCGATGTTTGCCCGAACCACGTCGGGCTTGGCGGACGGCGGTGTTTCGGCAGGGCCGGCCCGCCTCGTGACAGCCAGCGCGATTGGCTTGCTGGACCACCGGACGATGCTGGCGGTAGGCATGGGTGCCGGAAGCGACGCGCTCCGCCTCGACCTGTCCGGCGAGGCCGATACCGGCTTCGTGGCCGCCCGGCCCGCCGATGCCGGGCTGGGCTTCGGTGCCGTTACCCGGGGCGCCGCCGCCGTCCGCCGCCGGGCTGGCGACCTCGGCATCACGGCGACGGCCGAGTCGGGCGACGTGCTGTCGCCGGAAGACGGCCATCGCAACCTCCGCAACGAGTGGCATCGATCCGGCTTCGCGCGCTCTGCACTAGCGCTCGACGGCATGGCAGGCCCGATCAGCGCGATGCTCGGCATGTCGCGCCTCAGCGAGCGTGAGACCCTGCTGGGCGCGCGTCTCGGCCCCGCCCTGGGCGCGGCGGCCGGGCGCAGCTGGTTCGGCGACGCGCGGCTTCGGCTGGAACTGGACAGCTGGACCGCCGGTGCCTCGCTCCGCCGTGGACGAACGCGGGCGCGGGTCACGGGGCTGGACGGGCGTGGCCTGCTGCGATCGGAAGCCTATGCTGCCGACCTGGGACGGCGCAGCCTCTGGAGGACCGGCGACCTTCTGGCGTTGCGCGTGGCACAGCCGCTGAGGGTATCGGGCGGCGGGCTTGATCTCCAGCTTCCCACCGACTGGGACTATGGCTCTGCCATGGTAACGAGCTGGAAGTCGCAGCGCCTGCCGCTCGCGCCGCGCGGGCGCGAGATCGATGCCGAGATCCGCTATGCCCTGCCGCTGGGTCCGGGCCTGGCAGAGACGAGCCTCTACTGGCGGCGTGAGCCGGCGCACCGCGCGGACCTGCCGAACGACATGGGCAGTCTTGTCCGCTACGGCTTCCGCTTCTGACCGGAAAAGAGGGGCCGGGCTGCGTGCCCGACCCCCTTTGCCGTGATCCCGTAACGGATCAGTAGGTTCCGGAGAAGCTCCGGTTCAGGTCGGTGCCACCCTGATCCTTGGACTTGGCGTCCGACCGGGCTCTGGCCTGGTCCTTGTTCGACTGGCCGCCGGATGTTTCGCCGAACGTAGCGCCCGTTCGCTCCTCGTCCTTCCAAGCGGCCTTTGCCTCCGACGCGGACTTGGAGAGCGTCACCTTGTCGTCCACCGACTGGAGCCAGCTGGACGGGAAGCTGTGATGATGACCGCCGGCATCCTGATCGTTCTTGGTCAGGATCACGCGGTCGCCGCGCACCTTGTCGACGGTGCCGACGTGCTGGCCGTCGGAGCCCACCACTTCCTGATGCTCCTCCACCTTGCTCAGCAGATCCCGCTGACCCTGGCGGCCCGTCCGCCACGTGCCGAACTCGCTCTCGAACTTGGAGCGGTTGTGCTGGCGATACTCATCATAGTCACGGTCGAGTGCGTCCATCTGCGTGCGGCGCCAGTTGCGATAGTCGCTGTCACGTTCCGATCCGTACCGCTCGCCGGCCTGCTGCTCGTCGCGCCGGGCGTCCGCTTCCCGACGACGCTCGGCATCCTCGTCGCCGAACCAGGACCGGACCTCGTCGCCGGCCCGATCCAGAAAGCCGCGATCCTCGTAGCGATAGCCCTGAGGCTGACGACCATAGTCCCGGCCCTGGCTCCTGCCCTGCTGGCCGCGATAATCGTCGTCGTCCGCGTTGCGATAGCGGCCCACATCCTCGAACCGGCGGCCGTCGGACGCATAGCTGCCGTGATATTCGCCGGAAGAGCCGCCACGCTCCTGGCCATAGCCGCGGCCTCGATCGCCGCTGCCGTACTGGCCGCGATCCTGGTAATAGCCGCTGTCGCGCTGGCCATAGTCGCGGGCGTAGCTGCCGCTGCCATAGCCGCCGCGGTCGTCGTCGCGTCCGTAGCTGCCTTGACCATAGCCGCCCTGGCCATAGCCGCTCCGGCCCTGATCGCCCTGACCATAGCCGCTGCGACCGCCCTGCTCGCGCTGGCCGTAGCGCTGGTTGCCATATTCGCGCCGACCATAGCCACGATCATCGTCGTCCCGGCCGCCGCGTTCGGTACCGGCCGCCTGATAGTCGCGCGCGCTGCTATAAGTCTGGTTGCGACCGGACCCGTAGTCGCGACCGTAATCCTGGGGTTCGGAGCGGTTGTAGTAATCGTCCTGCGGGTTTCGTTCGTTCGCCATGTGATCCTCCTGCGATACCGGCGGGCGGCGACGGTGCGCCTTGAACAGGCATCTCCATCGCGCGGATCGGGAAACGGACGGGCCGGGGGAGGGGTTCCTATGTTATCAACCTCGCCCCCCGCCAACCATTGGGTGGCAGCCCCGGCCTGAGGTGGCGCGCGTGCAATTGCGGCTGTTGCATCGGCCGAAAGGCGCGGCTAAGGGCGTCGCTCCCGGGGTGCGGGGCCGTAGCTCAGATGGGAGAGCGCTGCAATCGCACTGCAGAGGTCAGGGGTTCGATTCCCCTCGGCTCCACCAGCCCGCCCCGGTAGTTTGACATGTGGCGACATGACTTGCCGTGATGTCACTATCCGGCGATCTTTTCCGTTACCATACGGCGACGCTCCGCTAGACCGCGGGCATGAGCGACGACTCCGAACCGCTTCCCGAAGCGATCCCCGCCGCCACACTGGTGATCTTCCGTGATCGGGCGGACGGCTCGCCCGAACTGCTGATGGTGGAACGGGCAAAGGCCATGGCCTTTGCGGGTGGTGCGCTGGTCTTTCCAGGCGGGCGGATCGATCCCGGCGACCGGTTGCTCGCCGCGCTGCCGCCGCACGACCGGTTCGACGATGCGGCCGCCCGCCTTGCCGCCGTTCGCGAGACGGTCGAGGAGGCGGGACTCGCCGTGGCGTTGGAGCCGCCCCCCTCACCCGCCGCCCTGGCACGGCTTCGTGCGGCGCTGCACGCGGGCGAACCGTTGGCCGATGCGCTGGCGGCGGCAGGGACCGCGCCGGCGCTCGACCAGCTGGTATCCTTCGCGCGCTGGCGCCCGGCCCATCGCGGAATGCGCCTGTTCGACACTTGGTTCTACCTGGCCCGTGCCCCGCATGATGCGGAAGCCACGGTCGACCGGACGGAGAATGTGCGCCTGTCTTGGATGCCCGCGGCCGACGTGCTCGCGGAGGCGGATGCGGGACGCGTCACCATCATCTTTCCCACGCGCCGCAACCTGGAGCGACTGGCGCTGTTCAATAGCTTCGACGAGGCGGTGGCCCATGCGCGCGCGCATCCGGTCCGCGTGGTCACGCCCTGGACAGAGGATCGTGACGGCGTGGCCCATCTCTGCATCCCCGACGACCTGGGTTATCCCGTCACCTCGCAACCGACCGACGCCGCGTTCCGCGGGTGAGCGCGTCGCAGATCGCTGCTCGGCTGGTCCGTTGGTCGACGGCCGCGATCGTCGCAGCACTGCTTCTCGCCGCATTCGCGACCTATGCGCGATCTGGCGGTCCAGGCACGCTGGACCTCGGTAGCGACGCCGGACTGCTGACTGGCCGCAGGCTTGCCGCGCTGACGGGCAATGCACCTGCGTGCCGGGCCGCGCTGGACAGGTCGGGCCTGCGTTACCAGCGCCTCGCCGCCGTGTCGCACGGTGCGGGTTGCGGCTATGCGGACGGCGTACGCCTGCTGCCTGGTGGGTCGGCCGCGGTCACCTATCGTCCGGCAGGGCTGGGTACGGCCTGCCCGGTCGCGGCCGCCCTGGCGAAATGGGAATGGGACAGCGTCCAGCCGGCTGCCCGTGCCCTGCTGGGACAGCGGGTCGTCACCATCGAGCATTTCGGAAGCTACAACTGCCGGCGCCTCTACGGCCGTGATTCAGGTGCCTGGAGCGAACACGCGACCGCCGATGCGGTGGACGTCGCGGGCTTCGTTCTGGAGGACGGGAAGCGCATCACCGTAGCGGCCGACTGGCGCGGGGACGGGCCACGGGCGACCTTTCTTCGACGGGTACGCAACGGCGCTTGCGACGCCTTCGCCACGGTGTTGTCGCCCGACTACAACGCGGCTCATCGCGACCACCTGCACCTCGACCAGGCGGCGCGCGGCGCGACCGGCTGGCGCGCCTGTCACTGACGGCGAGCCTGTCCGGCCCGCCCCTGTTCGATTCATGTCAGTTCGGCAGTGAGGCCGCTGGCTCCACCTTCTCAACCCAATGGGGAAAGAAGGCCGGCTCGCGGTTGGACCAGCCCGATGCGGTAGCCGCCGCCTCGCTGATCGACTGGAGCAGCTTTCGGCGCAGGTCCGGGTGAAGGTGCGGCAACGCCGCCGCTGCGCAGAATGCGGCGGGCAACCAGGGCCGCACCTCCGCGCCCACCAGCCGCTCGTACAGGAAGCGGAAAGCGGAGAAGCCGGTGAGGCGCCCCTGCCCCAGATCAAAGGCCGCCAGGGCCGTGAGAGGTCCCAGGAACTGCTCCACCGCATCGATCCCGCTCGCATCGGGGAGCATCGCACGCAGCTCGGGCAGGACGCGGTACACGCGTGCCTGTGCCCGGATCGACGCGGCTTCCACCACGTCGCGCGACCAGCGGGCCATGGCGTCCTCCCGCTCCAGCCCGAGGTCGAGCGACCGCCGCACATAGCGCTGTACGGCGGCCGAGAAGCCGGCGAACTCCTTCATCTCCGCCAGCGTCATCGTACCGGTCGCCGGTCTTGTCCTGCCGCTCATGAACCCAATTCCCTGCTCTTGGCCGAGGGAGCATGATGTCAGCGCACGGTTAACACCGACGTTAACGAGCCCCCTTGTCCCGAGCGGGAAAGATCACGAATTCACCCTCGGCAGCAACAAACGAGTTCACCAAGCTGAACAATCTAGCATAAAAATCACACCAGCTGCGCCATTTGCGCAACATGGCATCGCACCCACACCTATCCGTCCATCTTGGACTCGCGTTCGGGATCATAGCCGGACGAGGCAGGCGGCTCGGTGTTCGAACGACCTGGCTGGGTGGAAGAGATCGGATCGCTGGCATCCATCGACTCGTCCAGCCCGGCGTCCAGCTGCGCGTCGCTGCTTCCTGGGTTCTTCTGCAGCCGCTTGTCGATGGAACGGTCGCGGCCGGCATCCTGGCGCGGATCGCGTCCGCCTGCATTGTTGCCGGCGTCTGTTCCGCCGTCCTGCCCTGGTGCCACCGAAATGTGGTCGTCGCCGTTGCTGTTGGTCACTCGGTCCTCTCTTCCGCCCGGATGGGCTCTGTGCGGACATCAAACGAAGCACGGGAAACGGCGTTCCTGTCGGTCGGCGACGACACGCGCACGAAAAAGGCCCGGCGGATCACGGTCCGCCGAGCCCTTTACTGCCCTTGCCAGTCGAGAAGGATCAGTCGCGGCTGCCAAGGAACGACAGAAGGAACTGGAACATGTTGACGAAGTCGAGGTACAGCGACAGCGCGCCCATGATGACGGCCTTGCCCATCATGTCCGTTCCCTGGACATAGTCGTACATCGACTTGACGCGCTGCGTGTCATAGGCGGTCAGACCCGCGAACAGCAGCACGCCGACAGCGCTGATGACCATGGAGAAGCCCGGAGAACGGAACCACATGTTCAGGAGCGAGGCCACAAGAAGGCCGACTACGCCCATGATAAGGAACGTGCCGAAGCCCGACAGGTCGCGCTTGGTGGTGTAGCCGTACAGGCTGAGCGACAGGAACGCCGTAGCCGTCGCAAAGAAGGTGATCGCGATCGACGGGCCCGTATACACCAGGAAGATGGTGGACATGGAAAGGCCCATGACCGCCGCGAACGCCCAGAAGATCGCCTGTGCGGCGCCCGTCGACAGCTTGTTGATGCCGAAGCTCAGCACCATCACGAATGCCAGCGGCGAGAACATGATGAGGTACTTGAGCGGCCCCGGCGACAGGAACACCTGCGCCGCGGGCGAGCTATTCCCGCCGGACGCGAACAACAGCGCCACGATGCCGGTGAGCAGCACGCCCGACGCCATGTAATTGTAGACGGACAGCATATAGGACCGCAGCCCCGCGTCGTACGCCTCGCTGCGCGCCGGGCGCGCCGCCCGCGCGAAGGGGGAGGCGGCGCTCGGTCGGGGATCAGACCAGTTTGCCATGATAAGGGTGAGACTCCTTTGTCCCGCCGGATGCGAGACCTCAGACGAAATATCGTTGCCTTGCGAACGCTTTTCAAGCGAAACAGGCTCCAGTCGAACCGTCTTGCAACAGTTCGTTACACCATCCTTCCTCGCATTTCAGCAACCGAGTTGACCATGCGCCTGTTCGTTGCCCTGCGACCGCCACCCTCCGTCCGCCAGACGCTGCTGGATGCCTGTGGCGGCCTGGACGGCGCCCGATGGCAGGATGACGAGCAGCTTCACCTGACGATACGCTTCGTCGGCGATGCGGACGAAAGGCTGGCGGATGACCTGTGCGCGAGCCTGGGGTCATTGGCCGCGGCTGCGGTGGAGGCCAGCGTCCATGGTGCCGGCCTGTTCGACCGGCGCGGCCGTCCGGACACGCTCTGGGCCGGGATTGTCCCGCGCGAACCACTGGCAGCGCTCCACCGCAAGGTGGATCGGGCGTGCGTTTCAGCCGGCCTCCCGCCGGAAGGGAGAGCCTATGTCCCGCACGTGACGCTTGCCCGGCTAGGTCGTGCCGTCGACGCTGCCGCCGCGACTGCCTGGGTCGCGAGGTACCAGTCGCTGGCGTCGGAGGCCTTTCGCCTGGACCGGTTGATCCTCTACCGCAGCCATCTCGGCGATGCCGGTGCCTCCTACGAGGTGCTGGACGCCTGGCCCCTCCGTCCCGCCTGACATCCGTCCTGCGTCGCGGCTACCCGGCCGCGAACACGCCGCACGCGATCCGGCCGCCGCTGTTGCCGGAGGGATCGGTCTGCAGATCGTCCGCCGCCGCATGGACGATCATGGCCGCCCCGTCCGCGTCCATCAGCCCGGCCAGCGTCGCGCCGGGCATGGTCAGCGCCGCCGTGCCGCGTCCGTCGTTGCCGACAATGATGTTGGGCAGGTCGCCCAAGTGCGGACCCTGCGGGTTGTTGGTGCCGTGCTTGGCGCCGCTCGGGTTCCAATGCGATCCGGCCGTCTGAAAGTCGGGTGGGTCACACCGGCCGGTCGTGTGGACGTGCAGCCCGTGCGTTCCCGGCGGCAGGCCCTTCACATCGGCCGTGAAGCGAATGCCCCCCTCCACCTCGCGAGCAGTCGCGCGACCGACATCGGTCCCGTCCGCCGTCCGCATCGGGGCGGCCAGCACCTGCCCACCGGGTTTCGCATCGCCGACGCGTCCGCCGTTGCTGCACGCCGCCGTTGCCAGCGCCGCGCATCCCACCAGCACGCCCCGCCCTATCAGCACCAACCGCATGGCTCGTTCCTTTGCCTGATCGTTCCCCCGTCGAACCGACCGCATCCGGACGGGTTCCGCTTTCCCCGGCCATCCGCCGACGATAGCAGCGTGGCCGTGACGCAGTCCTGGTCCTCTTCGCCTATTGCCGCGCCGATTCTGGCGCATCACCTGACGGCGGGCGAAGGTCCCTGCACCGTTTTCCTGCCCGGCTACGCATCGGACATGCAGGGCACCAAGGCCTTGGCGCTGGAGGAGGCCGCGCGTGCCGCCGGACGCGCCTTTCTGCGCTTCGACTATGCGGGCTGCGGCATTAGCGAGGGCCGGTTCGAGGACCAGACGTTGGCGACTTGGCTTGCCGACACGCTGGCGGTCATCGACGACATCGCACCGCGCGACCGGCCCGTGGTGCTGGTCGGATCCTCCATGGGTGGCTGGCTGATGCTGCTGGCCGCGCTCGCCCGGCCGGCGCGCGTGGCGGGCCTGGTGGGGATCGCGGCTGCGCCGGACTTCACCGACTGGGGGTTCACCCAGGACGAGAAGATGCACCTCCTGGAGAAGGGGCGGTTGGAAAGACCCAACCCCTATGGCCCCAAACCCACCATCTACACGCGCGCGCTCTGGTCCTCGGGCGAGGCCAACCGCGTGATGCACGGCCCGATCGCCTTTGCTGGACCCGTGCGGCTGCTCCACGGCATGGCGGATCCCGACGTTCCTCATCATCGCAGCGTCCGTCTGGCGGAACTGCTGGGCGGCCCGGACGTCCAGTGCTGGCTGGTCAAGGACGGCGACCATCGCCTGTCCCGCCCGTCCGACGTGGCGCTCCTGATGCGCGCGACGGAGGAGGTGCTGGCCGCCGTCTCGAATGCAGGAGTGTCGCCGCCGTGAAGTATCTCCACACCATGATCCGCGTCGCCGATCCGGACGCAACCATTCGCTTCTTTGAACTCTTGGGGCTGAAGGAGGCGCGCCGGATGGAGAACCAGGCCGGCCGCTTCACCCTGATCTTTCTGGCGACGCCCGACGACATGAACGCGCCGGGCGAGCGCGCGAACGCGGAGGTCGAGCTGACCTACAACTGGCCGGCGGAGGATGGCAGCGAGCCGGAAACTTATTCAGGCGGCCGCAATTTCGGCCACCTCGCCTATCGCGTCGACAATATCTACGACACCTGCCAGCGCATGATGGAAGCGGGCGTCACCATCAACCGCCCGCCGCGCGACGGTCACATGGCGTTTGTGAAGTCGCCCGACGGCATCTCCGTTGAGCTGTTGCAGGACGGCGTGCTCGATCCGGCCGAACCGTGGAAGTCCATGCCCAACACAGGCACTTGGTAATGGCGGCGCTGGAGATCGTTCGCGTTCCCGTCCTGTCGGACAATTACGCCTGGCTGATCCACGATCCCGACACCGGCGGGACGGCGGCGCTGGATCCGGGCGAGGCGGAACCGATGATCGCGGCGGCGGATGCGCGCGGCTGGACGATCGACCAGGTCTGGAACACGCACTGGCATCCCGATCACGTCCAGGGGAACGCGCTGCTCAAGGAACGGGGAGCGGCCGTGACCGGTCCAGCGGCGGAAGCAGATCGCATTCCCACGCTGGATCACGCGATCGCCGCCGGCGACGAACTGGTCCTGGGGGCGCATCGCGGCCGCGCCATCGCCACGCCGGGCCACACCATGGGCCATCTCTGCTTCCACTTCGCCGGCAGTGACGCGCTCTTCAGCGGCGACACGTTGTTCGCCATGGGTTGTGGCCGCCTGTTCGAGGGAACACCGACCGACATGTTCGCCAGCCTGGCCCGCTTCGCCGACCTGCCGAACGAAACGGTGGTGTACTGCGGCCACGAATACACCCAGTCCAACGGCCGCTACGCGCTCGTCGCCGAGCCGAATAACGCCGCGATCCGCGAGCGGATGGCCGATGTGGATCGGCTGCGGGCCGCCGGCGAGCCAACCGTGCCCACCACCATGGCCCTGGAACGCGCGACAAATCCCTTCCTGCGTGCGTCCTCGGCAGAGGAACTGGGCGAACGGCGCGCGGCAAAGGATCGCTTCAAGGGCTAGAGGCGTTGGACGGAACAGGAGATCGTGTTCATGCGTGTCGCCCAGCGTTTTCTTATTCCCGCCTGCCTTTCCGCCGGCGCACTCGCCGCGGGGGCAGCCGCGCGCCAGGATGCCGGCCCTGAGCAGACCTCACCTGAGGAACGCGCGGCCATCACGCGCGAGCTTTCGGGCATGGTGGCCGGCTCCTCCAGCAGCTGCCTGCCGCCGGGTGCTGCCCGTTCGGCGTCGAGCCGCATCTACGGTTCCACCATCATCTATCGCGTGTCGGCCGGCCTGAAATACCGCAGCGACACCAACGTCCGTTGCACGCGACCGGGTGGCAACCGTGACTGGGACATACTGGTCACCAGCACTCCCATCGGAAGGAGCTGCGCCGGCGATCCGGTTCAGGTGATCGATCGCAACACGGGCGCGCTGACCGGCGTGTGCGCGTTCGGCCCGTTCGTCTCCTATCGTCGCCCATGAGACCGTCGCGCGCCGTGGCAGAGGCCATGGCGGCTGCGGCATTCGTGACGGTGACCGCGGCGTCCTTGCCCGCTCAAACACCCGGATCGGCCAGGGCGCCCGGATCGAACGGGTCTGTCGACTGCATCGACCTGTCCCGCGTCACGGGACCCGAGATCACGCAACAGGGAACCATTCTCTACCGGCAGAATGCCGTTCGTTCGTGGCGAGCCGTGACGGGCGGGCGGTGTCCGGGCCTGCGCTGGGACGTGCGGCTGGCCGTTTTCCCTTTCCAGGGCCAGCGCCTTTGCCGCGGAGACCGGTTTCAAATCCTCTACCCGCAATCCTCCGTTCCCGGCGCGATGTGCCGGTTTCAGGGCTTCGTTCCCGTGGATCGCGCGCCTGCCCGCTGACGGAGAAGGACCGTGATGGCGCGCGCCCTCGGCGTCATGCTGTTGCTGACCGCTGCCCCCCTGCTCGCACAGAAGGCGGTGACGCCGAACGAGCGACCGCCCGGCAGCGTCCATCTGGCCGACGATGCCGATGCACGCTGGATCGCCTTTGACCTGACGCCGGCCAACCAGATCCTGTTCCGGATGACGGTGGATGGACGTCCTGCCACGGCGATCCTGGACACGGGCGCCAGCTTCTCGGTGCTGTCGCGCCGCTTCGCAGGCGCCGATCCCGCACGCGTCCGCCCGGGCGGAACCGCGGCGGCGATCGGCGGCACCGTGACGATCGGCTGGCTTCCCACCGACACCGTGTCGATGGGCGGACTGACGCGAACCGGCGGCGGCATGGTGGTCGCGGACCTGCCCGCCCGCATCACCGGCGGAGCGCAGCCGGTTGACCTGCTGGTTGGGCGCGACCTGACCGTGGGCGTGGCGCTCGACATCGACTATCCCGCGCGCCGGTTTCGCCTTCTGCCTTCCGGTAGTCTGCCTTTCCAGGGAAGTCAGGCGCCCCTCACCGTCTCGCCCGCACGGCAAGTCTATGAAGGGGAAGCCGTGCTTCGCGGCCGACAGTTGCGCCCAATGATCGTGGATACGGGCGACGGCTCCGGCGTGACGATCACCCCAGCCGAATGGACCGCCGCCCGCCCGAACGGCGTGCCGGTCACAACGGCCATCGCCTACGGCCTGGGCGGGTCAACAACCGTTGAATTGGCGATCGTGCCCTTGATCCGCGTCGGCACCCTTTCGGCGCGCAATGTGGAGGTCCGGGTCGAGCCGGCAGACGGCGCATCCCGGTCGATCGGCGCGGCCGGACGCATCGGTTCGGGCTTTCTTGGCCGCTATCGGGTGCTGCTCGATCCCGGAGCCAGCCGCATGGTGCTCCGTCCCGGTCCCGATGCGGATCGGCCGCCGCCGCGATCCACCAGCGGCCTCGTGCTCGGCCTCGCACGCGACCGCCTTCGCGTGCTTCACGTGATGCGCGGCAGTCCGGCCGAACAGGCGGGCTGGAAGACGGACAACACGATCTGCGCCGTGGATGGTCGGGCGATCGATCCCGGCTATGCGGCGGACCCGGCCGCCGGCTGGACGGCGGGCGAGCCCGGGCGGATTGTCCGGCTTACGGGATGCACACCCGGCTCCCCGCCCCGGCCGCTCACGCTGCGACGTTTCTACTAGGGTTCGATCCATCGGGCTCGAAGCGGCCGCCTTCGCGGGAGCACAGGGAAGCGCCGACGTGGCACTTTATCCTTGATGAGGAGCTCCAGGACCGGTTCAGCGGCTGAGCTGCTCGATCCGGTCCGTCAGCCGCGCCAGTTCCGCGCGCAGTTCCGCCACCTCACCCTCCCGATCCTTGTGCTCGGCCGGCTTGGGAGGGGACGGCTTGGTCTGCCCAGGACGGAAAGCCTCCGTTGCCGCCTCCAGCATGGCCATGTTGCGCTTGGCGAGCGCCTCGAACGGAGAGCCCGCGAACGCGCCCTCCACCGCGTGACGAAACTGTTCCTGGTTGCGGCGGAAACCTTCCATCGACGCTTCCAGATAGCCCGGCACGACCGACTGCATCGAATCGCCGTACATGGCGATCAGCTGGCGAAGGAAGCTGACGGGAAGCATGGTTTCGCCCCGCCCTTCCTCCTCCATGATGATCTGGGTCAGCACGGTTCGCGTGATGTCCTCGTCCGTGCGCGCGTCCACCACCTTGAAATCGCGCCCCTCGCGCGTCATCGCGGCCAAGTGGTCAAGCGTGATGTACGACGACGTCTCCGTATTGTAGAGGCGCCGGTTGGCATATTTCTTGACGATCACCGGTCCGTCACCGGAGTGGTTCTTCTTCATGGGGGTGCGTTCCCGTGGAATGTCCGGACGCTACAACGGTGCATGACGCGCTGCAACACGACCCTCACCCGTTGCCGCTTTTCCTGGACTTGCTGCGCCGCGAGACGGCGACATCTGCCGAACGCCGCGCCGCCGCGCTGAGGGGGCTGCGTGCCTATCAGGAGGCTCATCGCTCGCCGCCCCGGCCGCCGGCCGCCGTTCTGGACCGGGAGGGCAGCACGCTGCTGTGCGATCACGGAGGACCGCCGGACGCGCCGCCCGTCGTCTTCGTGCCGTCGCTCATCAACCCGCCCGACGTGCTCGATCTGGACGCGGACCGGTCGCTGCTGCGCTGGATGGCCGCGCAGGGCCATCGCGTGCTGATGATCGACTGGAACGAAGCCGATCCAGCTGCCCGAGGATTGAGTCTGGGCGGCCATGTGGAGCGGCGCATCCTTCCGCTGCTCGCCCGGCTCGGCCAACCTGCCGTGCTGGTGGGCTATTGTCTGGGCGGCACGGTCGCGCTCGCCGCGGCGGGGCCGGCAAAGGCCGTGGGTGTCGCCACCATTGCCGCGCCGTGGCGCTTCGCCGGCTACGACAGCGAGGCGAGGGCGGCGGCACAAAGCGTCTGGAATGCCGTCCGCGGCACCTGCCGAGCGACGGGCCTGGTGCCCATGGAAATGCTCCAGCTCCTCTTCTGGCAGATCGATCCCGCCCGCACGGTATCGAAGTTCGAACGCTTTGGCCGCCTAGCACCGGGATCGCCGGAGGCGCTGGCCTTTGTGCGCCTGGAGGACTGGTCGAACGCGGGCGCGCCCCTCCCCTTTGCCGCGGCGGACGAGCTGTTCGGGTGGCTGACCGGCGACGACCGACCGGGACGCGGCGAGTGGATCGTCGCGGGCGCCCCCGTGCGACCAGCCGACCTCGACTGCCCGTCCATCGAGTTCGTCTCGCTCACCGACCGCATCGTTCCGGCCGATGCCGCGGCGCGTTTGCGGGATCGTCGGGATAGCGCGGCAGGGCATGTGGGCATGGTTGTCGGGCGGCGTGCCCCCACCGAGCTTTGGCGCGACCTCGCAGCCTTTGTGACAGAAGCGATCACCGCAGGCCATCTCCACCTGTAGCACGAATACAACAATCGCGATCAACTACACGCGTTTTCCCCAGCGCATGCCTGAATGTCGTTGCACGCACCGCGCCAAATCCTTTCACTGAGATGAACGGAAATCAGGCCGTGTTCAGGGGACAAACAGTTATCATGCGGAGCAATCGCTTCCTCGGCGCAACGGCGCTTGTCGGCTCCTTCTTTGCAGCATCGGCCGCGCTGGCCCAGGCTGCGCCCAACGTCCAGAATCCAGCGGACACCACCGAAACGGTGTCGCGCGTTGAGCAGGAAACGGCTCGTGCCAGTGCCGATGGCGAGCAGCGGAGCGGCAACGAGGTGATCGTCACCGGCTCCCGCATCCCCCGTCCCGAGACGAGCGGCATCCTGCCCGGCGTTCAGGTGGGCCAGGAACAGATCGCGACCCGCGGCTTCACCAATGCGCTGGAGATCATCAACGACCTGCCGTTGACCGGCCCCGGTGCCAGCCCGCTGACCGGCAACAACGGCGGCCAGGCGGCAAGCCTGGGCGCCGGCTTCATCGACCTGCTGGACCTGGGCACGCAACGTACGCTGGTGCTGGTGAACAATCGCCGCTTCGTGTCTGGCAACGCCGCGTCGCTGTTCGTGGCCGACAATGCCACCGGCAGCCAGGTCGACGTGAACGGCATCCCCACCTCGCTGATCTCGCGCGTCGACGTGCTGACGGTCGGCGGCGCCGCAGCCTATGGCTCGGATGCCATCGCGGGCGTGGTGAACTACATCCTTCGCGACGATTTCCAGGGGCTCGAGGCCACCGCGCTCGCGGGCCTGACCGATCGGGGCGACGCGGGCCAGTACCAGCTGCGCGCGCTTACCGGCCGCAACTTCGCGGACAATCGTGGCAACATCACGCTATCGTTCGAGTACAACCGCACGGACGGCGTTCAGGCGGACGCGCGTGATTTCCGCCTGCGTCGTGCGTCCGTCCTGACGAACGCCAATCCCTTCAACGGCGGCGTCCGCAACACGGCGTTCGCCCCGGCGATCATCGACGTCACGGGCGCGAACAACGGAGCCTTTCTCCGCAACACGGACGACCTTCAGCCGGCCAGCCAGCTGGGCGAGAACCTGATAAACCAGACGCTCAGCTTCAACGGCACGGTGCTGAACGCGCTGGCTCCGCTCGCCAGCTACTACACGCCGGTGACGCAGACGGTCGGCACGGTTACCCGGACCAGCAACTTCATCGCGCTCCGTAACGGCGTTGGTAGCGGCGGCATCAGCGTGGCGGGTCGCCTGCCGAACGGCGCCGCGACGACGGTGGCGATCCCCAATCAGTCCTTCTTCAACACATCCTCCCAGCTGGTGCCCGGTCTGCCGGGCGTGCCGATCACCTTGGGTAACCTTAGCGGCAACGGTCTGAACGGCCGCACCGCCGCCGCAGCCGGGTTACCCCTTACGACCTTCGCACCGACTCTTCTTCCAATGGGTGTCACGCCGGCACAGGTCTTCACGCAGTTCGGTGTCACCCCGCCGGCCGGTGCGTTGCCCGCTCAGCAGACCGCACTTGCCATTAACGTGCTTCAGGCCAATCGCCCGACCGCGCGCGAATTTTTCGCGGCCAACCCGAACGTCAACGTGAACGCGTTCATCGGCACGTTCATTCCCAACCTGCCACGGGTCGCCAACACCGACACCACGCCGGTCGCCGTTCGATCCAGCCAGAACGGCGCCACCACGCTGGTGCCGCTGAACCAGGTGCTGCCGTTCGTCGCCGTTCCGCTGGAGTTCACCGACAACGGCACGCTTCGTACCTACACGGCCGCCACGCTGACGCCGACCACGTTCGGTACCATCGGCCAGGCACCGGGCTCAAACGGCGGCTTCTCGCGGTCGATCGAGAACATCGTCCTGCGGACCCAGCAGGATCGATACATCGCCAACATGCTTGGCAAGTTCGATGTGAACGACGAGGTCACCGTCTTCACCGAAAATCAATATGCACGTACCAGGAGCGTGGCGCTCCGCAACTCGCCCAGCCAGAACTTCATCACCCAGGGTGCGGAGAACTCGGCGCTCGTCCTGAACGTCGATAATCCGTTCCTCGGTGCTCAGAACCGGGCACTGCTGGCCTCGGTGGGCATCACGCCTACGGCGACCAATGGTGGCTTCTTCAGCCTGACACGCCAGAACCAGGACATCTTCGGCGACAATCCCGTCCGGAACGACGCCGAGACTTTCCGCCTGGTCGGCGGCGTTCGTTCCAATTTCGATCTTCTCGGCCAGCGCTGGAACGCCGAGGTTTCGGCTACCTACGGCCGTGCAAAGCAGAAGACGCGGACGACGCAGATCAACGACATCGAGTACCAGCTGGCGTTGGACGCGGTCGATCAAGGTGTGGCGACGACGGGCGTCGCGAATGGTAACATCGTATGCCGCTCGCAGCTGTTCCCGGGCCAGTATCTAGGCCGCACCCCGATCGGCACGGTGGCCAACCTGACCCGTCAGGTCGGTGCCGACGGCTTGCCGACCGAGCAGGTGGTCACGCCCACCATCACCCAGTCGATGATCGACTCGTGCCGTCCGCTGAACCCCTTCGGCTACAACCAGATGTCGGAGGCCTCCAAGGCCTATGTCCGCCAGGACAACCTGTTCACCAACGTGGGCCAGCAGACCTTCATCCAGGCGATCGTCGGCGGTGGCCTGTTCGACCTGCCGGCGGGACCGCTCCAGGTCTCGGCCAGCGGCGAGTACCGGAAGGAACAGCTCGACTTCCGCACGGACGCGCTGAACCAGCTTGGCCGCGGCCGATCCGCTCCGTCCGCCCAAACCCAGGGTCAAATCGAGGCCTATGAAGTTGGCGGCGAGCTTCGCGTGCCGATCTTCGGCAACGGCTTCGGCCTGGGCACGCTGGAGTTCAACCCGGCGGTCCGCATCTCCAAGCAAGACGGTCGCGCGGAGAGCTATCGCAACCTCGCCGGCCAGGTCATCAACCCGCGCTCCAAGGGCGATCCGGCGACCATCTACTCGCTGGGCGGCAGCTTCGCACCGATCCGCGGCATCACCGTCCGTGGCAACTACACCAAGTCGATCCGCCAGCCTTCGGTGGTGGAGCTGTTCCTGGGCGGGCAGCCGGCCTTCGCGGTGCCGACCGACCCTTGCGGCCCCGCCAACATCACCGGTGGTGCGAGCGCGGATCGCCGGCGGGCGAACTGCCGCGCGGCCGTGATCGCCAGCGGCAACGCGACGGACGGCGCGTCCGCCGACACGTTCCTGACGAACTTCGTGCCCAATCCGAACAGCCTTCCCGGCAGCTTCTCCGGCGCTTCCGGTCTTCAGCCGGAGCGTGGCACGAGCTGGACCGTGGGCGGCATCCTGGCGCCGCGCTTCGTTCCCGGCCTGACCATTACGGCCGATTATTTCAACGTGAACCTGCGGAACATCATCCAGCCGACCACGCTCGCCCAGGCGCTGCAGTTCTGCTACGACAGCGCCACCTTCCCGGACACCACGGCCCAAACCGGGGCCAATACCTGCGGCTTCTTCGCGCGCCAGGGTGACTTCCAGGTGGCTCCGGGCTTCTCCTCGGGCTTCATCAACCTGTCCGCGACTAAGCTGCGGGCGATGAACATCCTAGGCCAGTACAAGACGGCCCTGCCGTCCGACCTCGGGGACCTGACGCTCCGGGCGAACGCCTATCACCTGTTCCGCCAGGAGGACTCAGCCGCAGGAGACTTCAGCGACGGACTGGAAACCGCAGGCACGTTCACGCGTCCGAAATGGGAGGTCCAGTCCTCCGTCCGTTATGAGCGGCAGGCCATCTACACGCAGCTCACCTGGAACTGGACCGATCGTACCCAGCTGTTCGTCAACGGCGCGCCCGCAACGATTGAGAACTTCCCGGATGTCCGCTTTCCGTCGGTCAGCCGATTCGATTTTACGCTGGGGGCGAGCTTGAACGATCAGTTCCGCATCCAGTTTGTGGTCCTGAACCTGACGGACAAAAACTTTGCCGGGCAGAACGGCCTGTTCCAGGGGCCGGTGAACGCTGGCTTCATCGACCAGATCGGCCGGCGATTCCAGGTGTCGGCGAACGTCAACTTCTGACGTCCCAGGTCGGGAAGTCAGACGGGGCCGCTCCTCTAGGAGCGGCCCATTTTCTTATATCCACAGCCTGGGCGCTCGCCGGCCCAGGCCGGTCAGCAGTTCGTACGCGCTGATCCCGCTGGACGCCGCCGCATCCGTCAGGTCGTAGTTCAACGTGACCCAGTCGCCTTCCGCGAGCGAGGGGACGGCGGTGGCGTCCACGGTCGTCAGGTCCATCGAGACGCGGCCGACCAACGGCAGCATCGTGCCTTGCCACGTCACGCTTCCGACGTTGGAAAAGGCCCGGCGATAGCCGTCCGCGTAACCGACGTTGAGGATCGCGACCTTCGTCTCCCCGGTCGCGCGCCAGGTCGCATTGTAGCCCACGGGCTCACCTGCGCGGACACCGCGGCATTGCAGGACTTGCGCCTCCGGGAACACGACCTGGGCGATACCGTCCAGGCCGGATCGCGGCCGGGCACCGTAGAGCGCGATGCCCGGCCGGGTAAGGTCAAAGGCGTAATCGGGGCCGAGCGCGACCCCGGCCGAGTTGGACAGGCTCAGCCGCCGCGCGCCTGTCCTGCCCGCCAGCGCCGCGAAGGCGCCGCGCTGCCGGGCATTCATGGAACTATCCTCGTCCGCGCAGGCCAAGTGGCTCATCAGCACGTCGATCTCCAGCCCGTCGAGCAGGCCCGATCGCACCTCGTCGGTCGACAGGCCCAGCCGGTTCATGCCGGTGTCGACCATCACGTCGCACGGCCGCCCCGCACCCGCCTGCCGCCACCGGGCGACCTGGGCGAGCGTGTTGAGTACCGGTCGCGCGAAGCCGGCGGTGGCGGCACTCATATCCTCCGCCCGCACGCCGTGCAGCACGGAGACGGGGACGCCGAGCGACTGCAGCGCCGCTGCCTCCTCCCAGGTGGCCACGAAGAAGTCCCGGCACCCGGCATCCGCCAGCCGCCGCACAACCTCGACCGCTCCCAGCCCATAGCCGTCCGCCTTGACGGCAGCGCCGCACGCCGCAACGCCGCTCAGACGCGACAGCAGCCGCCAGTTCGCCGCCAGCGCTTCGCCGTCGATCCGGAGGCGGCACGGTGCGGGCAGGTCGGTCGGGCAGGTCGGCGTCACGAGACCGCCCCTACCCCGCCCATCGCCCGGACCCAAGGCGCTGCGAGGCCGGGCGTCATAACCGGGGGCTTCAGGCGCGCGCGGCCCCTTGCGGCTCCTCCTTGAGCCCGAACCAGGTGACGACCAGCGCCATCAGCACCACCGCCTCCGTGTACCAGAGCCCGGCATAGGGATCACCCGTGCGGGCCGCGATATACTGGCTGATGAAGGGCAGGAAGCCGCCGAAATAGCCGGTCCCCAAGTGATAGGGGATGGATAGCGAGCTGTAGCGGATGGCCGGCGGGAACATCTCGGACAAGAGCGCCGCGACCGGTCCGTAGGTGATCCCCGACAGGGCGGCCATGGCCAGGATCAGGAGCAGGATCATCCCCACGCGACCGGCGGACGGCCGCACGCGCGACAGGTCGTAACCGGCCGCCGTCAGCGCCGAGTCGATCCCGGCGGGGGATGTATCCGCCACCTGGCGATCGCCAACATGGAGGCGCAAACCGGGCAGGGGAACGACGGAGTAGGCGATGCCGCGCTTGGACAGCTGGTCGAGCAACCGGCCGCATTCGGTTGCCTGCACCTTGTCAAACGGACTGTACCGGCAATCGTCGCCCTGAACCTGTACCGGCGCACGCCGGGCCGCGTCCGCCAGCCCCGGATTGGCGGCCTCGCCCAACCCCCAGAAGATAGGAAACAGGAGAACAAGGGTGAGGGCATAGCCCAGCACGATCGGCTTCTTGCGCCCGATCTTGTCGCTGATGTGGCCGAACAGCAGGAACCAGCCCAGCCCCATCAGCGCGCCTGCCCCCGTCATCAGCTGCGCCGCCGTCTCCTCCACGCGCATGGTCTGCGTCAGGAAGGACAGCACGGTGAACATGGCGGTGTACCAGATCACGGTCAGCCCCGCGGCAATGCCGAACAGCGCCACCAGCATGCGGCGGATATTGCCCGGATAGCGGAAGCTGGCGACGACGGGGTTTCGCTCCGTCTCGCCAGCCTCGCGCACGGCGCGGAACACCGGGCTTTCCGACAGCTTCACGCGCATCCAAAGCGACACGGCAAGCAGCGCGACCGAGAACAGAAAGGGGAAGCGCCAGCCCCAATCGTCCCAAGCCGCGTCGCTCAACACGCCCTTGGTCGCGAGCACCACGGCCAGGCTGAGGATGAAACCGCCCACCACGCCCGCCTGGATGAAGCTGGTGTAGAAACCGGAGCGGCCCGGCGGCGAATGCTCCGCGACATAAACGGCCGCGCCGCCATATTCCCCGCCGAGCGCCAGGCCTTGAGCCACGCGAAGCAGCAGAACGATGGCGGGCGCCCAATAACCGATCGCCGCCGCAGACGGCACCAGCCCGACCCCTGCGGTCGCCACGCCCATCAGCGTGATGGTGACCAGGAACGTGTATTTCCGTCCCAGCCGGTCGCCCAGATAGCCGAACAGCACCGCACCCAGCGGACGAAACCCGAAGCCGACTGCGAAGCCCGCCCAGGCGAGAAGGGTCTGGACGGTCTGGTTGTCCGCCGGAAAGAAGGTCCGGCCGATGATGCCGCTGGCGGCCAGCGTGCCGTAGATAAAGAAGTCGTACCACTCGAACACCGTGCCCAGCGACGAGGCGGTGATGACCAGCCGGATGTCGTTGGCCGATGGCTCCCCCTCGGCGGCTGAAACGATGCCCGGCGGCGCGGCGGTGCTGGCCATGATGCTCCCCTCTCCTGCCGACCGCATAGCGCGGGCTCCGGGATGGCGGAAGCGGGCCGATCAGCCCCTTGGCGGCAAGACCTGGCGCAACTGTCCGGCCTGTTCCTCGTCGATCCGGCCAGCGGCCAGCGCCGCGTCGATGCCGGCACGCGTCATGGCGACATAGGCGTCCAGCACGTCCGACGCGGTTGCCTCAAGCGCCGCGACATGGGCGGCGATCGTTCCCGCGTCCCCGCGGACCACCGGGCCCGTCGCGGCTGCCGTGCCGCGGGCCAGCGCATTCGCCAGGGCCGCCTCCATGGCCGGACGCAGCACCGCTGCCGGATCCGGCGCGCCGGTTCGGGAGAGCAGGTCCGTGCCCTGCGCTGTGATCGTCACCAGATGGTTGATCGCGTGGGTCAACGCCGCGTGGTACAGCGCGCGGACGTCCGCCCCGACGGCGAACGGATGCCCGCCGAGCCGGCGGACCAGCGCAAAGCCGTGATCGCGCGCCGACCCTGCCGGGGCCGTCACCGCCCAGCTGGCGTTTTGCAGGCGAGCCGCGTCCGCGTCCGTCTGGCCGGCAAAGGCCATGACCGGGTGCAGCGCCGCGATGTCCGCGCCACGCGCTGCCAGCGGCTCCAGCGGCTCGATCCCGGTCCGGCCGCTGCAATGCGCGACGAGGCGGCCGTTCCAATCCTCCCTTGCCGCCGCCAGTTCGTCCGCCAACAAAGGCAGGGCGTCGTCCGACACGGTCAGCAGGACCGTTCCGGCACCCTCCACGGCTCGCGCCATGGAGGCGGACACCGTCGCACCTGGCACCGCCTCGCCGAACCGATCGCGCCTCGCTGCCGACCGGTTCCAGCCGGTCACGCGCGCGCCCGAGGTCGCCAGGGCGGAAGCCAGGGCGCGACCTAGCCGCCCCGTACCGATAATGGCGAACGCCTCCTGCACGCCGCCTCCGCTACGCTGCGCGACGCCATAGGCTCAAGCCCCTGTCGGACCGGTTGCGGCCACCTTCAGGCGTTGGCCAGCGGCCCGACGGCGGTGCCGGCGATCGGCTGCTTGATCGGCGGTTCGGGATATTCCTCCGGGCGCTCGGCCAGCGTCGCCAGATTCTGCGCATGAACGTCGCGGCTGATGCGATAGCCGAACAGGCAGAGAAGGCCGCCGCCGTAGAGCAGCGCGATCGCGGGCATGTAGAGCAGCACCAGACGATCCAGGATCGCCGGATCCACCGCGCCGGGCTTGGCACCTTCGGGGAAGCCCGCCAGCGCCAGCAGCCAGCCGCCCACGAACACGCCAATTCCCGACACGCATTTCTGCACGATCGAATTGGCGGCAAAGAACAGCCCCTCGGACCGGCGGCCGGTACGGACCGCACTGTCCTCGATCACGTCGGCCAGCATGGACGCCACCAGGATCATGGACGTGACGCCCGCGACGCTTGTCACCAGCTGAAAGCCAAACAGGATCGACACCAAGGTGTTGGAGCCTGCCTGCGGCAACATTTCGGCCATGTTCAGGGCATAGGGCAGGATGGTCATGGTCACGGTCAAGATCAGCAGCGCCACGGCGGACGGCTTCTTGCCGAAACGCCGGGTCAGCCGAGGTGCCAGCGGCAGCGCGATCAGCGCGGCGACCAGGCTGTCCAGCACCAGAACGGCCGTCTGGCCGCTCGTCAATCGCCAGTAATAAGTCGCGAAGTAGAGCGTCAGAGCCGCGCTGACGCCCGTTGCGGTGAACTTGATGACGCCATAGCCCATCAGCGCCAGAAAGGACCGGTGGCTAAGCGTCTGGCCCACTTCGCGCAGCACGACGCCGACGGCCCGCGTAGGCTGGCGCGGCGGCTGGCGCAGCTGCGGGATGCGCTTGTGCGTGCCCGCCGCCGACACCAGGATCGTGACCACGATCAGCGCCGCCGCCGTCACGGCATAGTGCCACCAGCCGAGCGGGTTCAGCTGACCGTGCGGATAGTCGGGCGTGGGCGCGAGAAAGACCTTGAGCGTGACGACGTAGAGAAGGACGCCGGCCACGATCGCAAACGCATAGCGGAACGCCATGATCGACGTCCGCTCATCATAGTCCGGGCTCAGCTCGGGTGCCAACGCACTGGACGGGATCTCGTACATCGCCATGAAGCTGCGGACCAGCACCGCCACGCCGAAGATGTACCAGAACATTGCCAGGTTCGACCAACCTTCGGGCGGCATGAACAGCAACAGAAAAGCCCCCGCCGTCGGTATGGCCGACACGTACATGAACGGATGACGCCGCCCCCAACGCGATCGGAGATTGTCCGATGCATGGCCGATCAGCGGGTCGAGCAGCGAGTCCGCCACCAGCGCCAGCAGGATGGCGCTTGCCACCAGCTGTGACGGCAGGCCGACCACCTGGTTATAGTAGATCAGCAGGAAGGATTTGAACGCCGCATCCTTGATCCCGTAGGCGATCGAGCCGAGGCCGTAGGCGGCCTTGGTCGCGACCGACAGCGGCTGGCGTACCTGACCTTCGGGCGATGCGGACACGGGCGGCGCAGGCGGCACCCCCGCGGACAGTTGGTGCGACATGATCCTCTCCCGGGTTGGCCCGTTATCAGGTTCGGTTGTCGGCCTAAGTTTACGCAACGTCAAGCACGGTCTTGGAATTATCGGTATGCCCGCAATCTTGGTAAGAGCCGTACAAGGCAATCTCGGCTTTCGAGAGAGGCTGGTTGTGTCCCGTACGAAATGCGGCTGGTTCGAAGCACCGTTGGCAGGTGCGGACGACATAGCGAGATGGCGACAGTGCCCGCAGTTGGACGGACGATCGGTTATGGCTGATCCACCACAGGATGCATCGACGGAGCCTTGAGGCTTCCGCGAGTGAGAGTTTTGGAAAACGCCGGACCCAGCCACGCCGACGCGGGCAACGGCGCGTACCTGCTTTTCGAATAAAATGATGCAAGCACGCCGAAACCCGGTTGACGGCGGTCTTTGCGACCGTCAGCATCCACCTTAGAGACGCGGCAAATCATGCCGGTCACCGGAAAAGTCCAGTGCTGCCGGGGAGGATGACAGTGAACGACGGTGCCAAGGGCCTATCCCGCTCCGAGCCGCCCGGCAGCTCAGGCGCCATTGCCCATCGTCGTCAATCCTTCCGCCGGCTCAGGAGTCGGCAGGCCACGGCTCTCCTGGTGATGCCGTCACGACACGGCGATCCCGCAGATCGCTGGTGCGCCCGAACCGCTTAAGGGCACGCGCAAGCTGAACAACGGAAAGCAATAAGCGTGATCGCGAAAAGCGGCGCGTTGTAAGGAGAGTATGCTAGCATGACCAACCACACGGCCTCTGCGCTGGCCATCGCCGCCTCGCTCCTCGCCGCGGCTTCCGCCAATGCCCAGGCGGCCCCCGACCAGCAACCGCCCAGCAACACGCCGCCCACCGAGCAGCAGAGCGGACCCATCCAGTCGGGCCAGGCGGGCGAGAGCCCCGAAGTGGTCGTGACCGGATCGTTCATCCGCGGCACGCCGGAGGACGCGGCGCTACCCGTGGACGTCATCACCGCGGACGAGATCACGCGCCAGGGCACGCCCACGCTGATCGAGCTGGTAAAGGCGCTGCCGTCGTCGGCGGGCGTGGTGGGCGACTCCAACCAGTTCGGCGCCGGGCAGACCACCGGGTCGGGCAACGTCAACCTGCGCGGATTGGGAGCCACGCGTACGCTGGTGCTGCTTAACGGTCGGCGCTTGACCCCGTCGCCGGGCGGCACCTCGGTGGATACCAATCTCCTGCCATCCATCGCGATCGGCCGGATCGAGGTGTTGAAGGACGGCGCGGCGGCGCTCTACGGTTCGGACGCCATCGCGGGCGTGGTCAACTTCATCACCCGCACCGATCTGGACGGCGTGGAGGCGGTTGCCAACTACTCGTTCATAGATGGCTCGGACGGGGACTATAATCTCGGCGTCAACATCGGCAAGAAGCTGGGTGACCGTGGCAACTTGCTCTTCTCCGCCGCCTATCGCGCACGTTCGGAGCTTTCGACCAGGAAACGCGATTTCGCGCTTCGTGATTTCTTCACGAATCCGCAGGGTGGCTGGTCGCAGTTCGGCAACCCCGGCACCTATGTCACACGCGGCGTCACGGCGGCGGGTGCGGCGCCGATCACTACTGGCGTATTCGTCGACCCAGGGTGCGAGCGCATTGCCGGCCCGCGAGCCCTTACCACAACGGGGACGCAGTTTTGCGGCTTCAACTACTCCGCCTTTGACAATCTCGTCGAAGACGAGAAGCACTTTCAGTTGTTCGGACAGGTCAATTACGAGATCGTCGACAATGTAGATTTGCACTTCGAGGGCCTTTACTCAGGTCACGACGTGCCGCGGGAGAACAGTTCGCCCTCTTACTCGCCTGTCCAGTTCCTGCCGGTTACGGCACAGGGCGCGGCGGGGGTCGCCAATCCGGCATCCGGTGCCTTTGTGATACCAGGCAATAATCCCGGTCTGCAGGCGCTGTTCAACACGAACACAGCCGCCCAGATCTTTCCGAACATACCTGGCATCTCGACCACGCCCGCCAATGCCGCAACCCTGATCGCGCTTGCCAGGGCCAACGCCAGCGGTGTCGCCACCACCATCCTGTCGCGCCCCATCGGTGTGCTCGGCAACCCGCTGACCGGGTTCGAGGGCAAGGAGGACAAGCGCGAGTTCAACGGTTTCCGGTTTTCCGGCGGGCTGAAGTGGGACGTCTCGTCCAACAGCACGCTGGACGTCGCAGGCACGTACATGGAGAACTATTCCGATGTCCGCACGCCGGACATCGTCGTGTCCCGCCTTCAGCGCGCGCTTAGCGGCCTGGGCGGTTTCAACTGTACCGGCAACACGCCGGGTGCGAATGGCTGCCTCTGGTTCAATCCGTTCTCGACGGGCGTACGCCAGAGCGCGATTGACGGTCGCCAGAACCCGAACTTCGTCGCGAGTACAGAGAACAGCCTGGATGTGATCGACTACCTCTACGAGAACTACGCCTACAAGACGCGTACCCGCCTGTTCGTGGGTGATGCGGTGTTCAGCGGACAGACGGGCCTGGATATCGGCGGGGGCCCGATCGGGTTCGCGGTCGGCGGCCAGTACCGCAAGGACTTCATCCGTCGTGACGTAGCCGACCTCACGAACGTCGACCTGTTCCCGTGCGTGGAGACGGAGCTTACCGGCAACCGAAACTGCCCGGGCCGCGTCAACGGCGTGTTTTCGTTTTTCGGGCCGTTGAACAACTACAACTTCGCCCGCGACGTAGGCGCGGTTTTTGCCGAGGTCCAGGTACCCTTTACCGACCGCATCTCCTTCCAGGGCGCGGTCCGCTATGAGAACTTCGGCGGTGGCATCGGCGGCACGACCAATCCGAAGGGCGCACTGCGCTGGCAGGTCACGGATTGGCTGGCGCTTCGCGGCTCGGCGTCGACGACCTTCCGCGCGCCGCCCCAGACACAGACCGTCGCCTTTCCGACAACCGGCCTTGCCTTCACCTCGGCCGTCGGCGGCTACCGGGCCTATGACACGTTCGGCAACCCGCAGCTGGAGCCCGAAACCGCCGACACCTACAATGCCGGCATCATCGTGCAGCACGGCGGCTTCAACGCCACGATCGACTATTACCGCTTCGATTTCCAAGGTGGCATCGACAACGAGCCCGGCACGGACACGGTGGCAGCGCTCTTCCCAGGAGCGACGGTCGGCCTGACGCCGGCTCAGATCGCCGCACAGAATACGCGGGAGTGCGCGGCGGCGCAGGCGAACCCGGCCTTCTACAGCCGTTTCACCTTCCTGGATAACACCTGCTCCCGCGGTAACCTGCTCCGCACGCGACTGAACACGGTCAACAGCCCGAACGTGAAGACGGACGGTATCGACTATTCCGTGACAGCGCGCGCCGACCTGGCGGGCGGTCGCCTGTCGGCGGGGTCGGACGGCTCCTACGTGCTGAACTACAAGGCCGACGACTTCCTGGTGGAAGGTGTCGTAGTGACCCCCGCGGACAATTATGCCGGTAAGCTCGATTATCTCGGCTACGGCTCGATCCCGCGGTTCAAGGGCCAGGCCTATGCCCAGTTCGACTATGGCCAGCACACGCTGCGCTACACCCTTCGCTATGTCAGCGGCATGACCGACACGCGCGGGCCGACTACCTTTACCGCGGCAAGCCCGCTCGGCCGCCGCATCTCCGACTTCGCGACGATCGACCTGAACTATACGCTCAACATCGAGCAGACGGGGTCGACGCTGACCCTGTCGGTGAATAACCTGACCAGCGAGGATCCGCCCTTTGCTCGGCTCGACCTGAATTACGACCCGTTCACGGGCAATCCGCTGGGTCGCGTCTACAAGGTCGGCCTGCGGCAGAAGTTCTGACGTCGTGCTAGCGGCCGCCCCGCTTCGGGCTGGGCGGCCGCTTTTCGCTCAGATGCGCCCGCGGCGGCGGTCCAGCGCCTTTTTTGCGACATAGGCGCCGCCCAGCATCATCCCCAGCGGGCCCATACGCCTGAGGCCACCCACGGCGAGCGAGCCCAGAACGGCACCCTTCATGCCGCCACGGCCGTCGCGACGATCGATCTCGCGCCCGACCAGCGCTCCTATCACTCTACCCAACATATCCTTGTCCTTTCGCCAGCGTTCCGAACGGAGCTAGAGCGTCGCGGCGGGCGGGATGTTCCCGTGCAAGCCCTGAGGTTCCCGCGCCGCAGCGGCCATCTCGCGATTACGCCGTTCTGCCGCTTGCAGCGTTTCGGTGAGGAGGCGGAGCAGCGTGTCGCCTCGATCCAAGACGTTCAGCCCTTCGCGCGTGGAGCCGCCGGGGCTCGCCACCTTGTCGGCCAGCATGGCCGGTCCATCTTCTGACCGTGCCGCCAGCAGCGCGGCCCCCTCGACCGTCGCCAGCGCCAGTCGGCCCGCCTGCTCGCGCGGCAGCCCGAGCGCCGCGCCCGCCCCTGCCAAGGCATCCACGAAACGATACAGAAAGGCCGGACCGGACCCCGCCAGCGCCGTGACCGCATCGAACATAGCTTCGTCCGCGATCCACTCGACCAGCCCGAGCGGCCGCATCAGCGCCTCCGCAACGGCGCGCGTGTCGACGGACGCCGTTCGGCTGTGGAGTGCCACCACGCCCCGGCCGAGCGCCACGGGCAGGTTGGGCATGGCACGCACGACCGCCGCCGCGCGCGGGCACGCCGCGGCCAGTGCAGGCTCCTCCACGCCCGCCAGGGTCGAAAGAAGCAGTCCGGGCGCGTGAGCCTCCAGCGGCGTGGCAGCGAGTTCCGCCAGCTTCTGCGGCTTCAATGCCAGTAGGATGGTGTCGAACGGCCCGTCATCCGGCGGCGGCACCGCACGCAGCACGCGTACGCCGCCCGGCACCGCCCGCCCGGACGGGCTGACCACCGTCACCCGGTCCGCCGGGAGACCGGTCTCCAGCCAGCGCGACAGCATCGCCCCGCCCATGTTGCCGCAGCCGATCATCAGCAACCGTCCGGGCGCCACCGGCACGTCGGAGCCCGCCTGCGGCACAGCCGTGCTCAGGCTTCGCCCTGCGTCTCGACCATGGCGGCGGCAAGTGCGTCCCTGGGGCTCTTGCCGCCCCATAGGACGAACTGGAACACGGGATAGAAGCGCTCGCACTCGTCCACGGCGCTTTCCACGAGCAGCTCCGCCTGGGCAAGCGACATGGTGCCGTCATCCTGCCCGCCCACCATCGCCGCGTGGCGGTAGAGCAGCACGCCGGACGACGACCAGAGCTCGAAATGGCCAAGCCATAGCTGCTCGTTCACCAGCCCGATCGCTTCGTACACGGCACCGCGCCGGTCGTCCGGGACCTTTATGTCGGGAAAGGCTAGGAACTGGAGAACGCTGTCGTCCTCGCGCCAGAGGGCGCGAAGCTCATATTCGGTCCAACTCCCCTTGACTCGCGCCTCGACCTCGTCGTCCCGCCGCTCATAGGTCCAGCCATGAGCCGCGAAATAGCCTTCCAGCACGTCGATGGGGGCGGCGTCCTCGCCCTCGAAATCCGTGTGGTCCAGCATCAGCTCGTCTTGTTCGTCCGCCATGCCGACTCGTGGCGCGAACCGCGAATCGCCGCAAGCGGGATGGTGGAAATGGGGGATCGTTCGGCGGACAAAGCTGTGGACGAACGGTGGATAGGATTCACGCGGACGGCGTTCCATCGGCGCGCGCGGCCTCCAGAGCGTCGATGCGGGCACGCAACGCGTCCGCCTCGTCGCGGGCCGCTGCAGCCATCGCCTTGACCACCTCGAACTCGTCGCGGCTGACCATGTCCAGTCCGCCGACCCACTCGCGCGCCCGCGCACGGGCGGACGCCTCCGCCTCGCGCCCCACACCGGCCAGCGTTCCCGCGGCTCCGTTCACGAACTTCACGAAATCGTCGAACATCCGGTTCTCGGACTGCATCGGCTTCCTGCTTCTAACGGTGGTCATCCGTGACTTGGGACGCCGCGGGCCCGGGCGCAAGGTTCGCCGCATCCGGGTTGAGCCGGTCGATGCCCCAGGTAAGCGCCACCGCATAGCTGGTCCACACCAGGAACGGCATCATCAGCCACGCCGCCAGCCGACGGACCTGCCCGAACAGCACCGCGGTGACGATGCCCGCCGCCACCATGCCCAATGCGATGCCGAGCGCCGGCCGGACCAGGTGCGCGCCGAAGAAGACGGGCATCCACGCCGTGGCCAGCGCCAGCGTGACGACAAAGGGCGCGATCCCCGCGCCCCTGTTCCCTGTTCTCCGAGCCGCCAGCACCAGAGCGAGGGCAAGTCCCAAGCACACATAGATCAGCGACCAGGCGACGGGAAACGCCCAATCGGGCGGCGTACCTGCCGGTTTGGCGAGCGCCGCATACCAGCGATTGTCGCTGCCCGCCGACACGCTACGCCCCGATGCGAAGCCCAGAAACAGCACCAGCGGCACTGTGACCATGGCACACCGCACGACCGTCATCCGCAACTGGCCCTTCGAAGCGACGCGGCCCACCGGCTCCTCCCCAACGATCGGCCAGGCATGGCGGGCCGGAACGACCACGTCTAGCGCCGCGCGGCCAGCAGGAACTCCACATTGCCCTCGGGTCCGGTGATAGGACTGCGTTCCACGCCCTCCACATGCCAGCCCTGCTCCCGAAACCAGGCCGACACGCTCGCTACGGCGCGTTCATGGACGGCTGGATCGCGCACCACCCCGCCTTTCCCCACCTCGCCTCGCCCGGCCTCGAACTGGGGCTTAACCAGCACCATGACGCGTGCCTTGACGGCAGCAAAGGTCAGCGGGCGCTCCATCACCTTTGCCAGTCCGATAAAGCTGGCGTCGCAGACCAAGAGATCCACCGGCTCCGGCACGTGTTCGGCGGTCAGGATGCGTGCGCTGGTCTGCTCCAGCACTACGACGCGCGCGTCCTGGCGCAGCTTCCAGGCCAGCTGGTTGGTGCCGCTGTCCACCGCATAGACGCGCGTCGCGCCGTTCGTCAGCAGCACGTCGGTGAACCCGCCCGTGGAAGAGCCCACGTCCATCGCCACGCAGCCTGCCACGTCCCAGCCGAACCGCTCCAGCCCATGGGCCAGCTTCACGCCACCACGCGACACCCAGGGATGATCGCGTCCCCGAACGGTAAGATGGACGTCGGCAGCCAGCGCCTGGCCGGGCTTGGCGACCTTTTCCGTGCCTGCGAATACGAGGCCCGCCATTACCAGCGCCTGGGCGCGCGTTCGGGATTCGGCCAGGCCGCGCTCCACCAGCATCTGATCCGCACGCTGCTTGCCGGCCACGACGGGCGCTATGCGGCGCGGCGCGGCCCGTCGCAACCCGCGATCCGTCCGGCGAGTGTCTATTGCCTAGTACAACAGTAGGAATAGCATGGTCGACATGGGGGCGTGACCGGAACGGTCGGCCTTCGAGTCGTCCGCTATCCTGTTTCGCCCGCCGGGAAACAGGAGAATGCCGATGACCATCCGGTTCGAGGGTATCCATTCCGACAGGTCGGGGTTCGAGGGTTCGGGTCCGACCATCCTCACCGTGCCGGGTCTGAACGGGTCCGGCCCGTCACATTGGCAGAGCCTCTGGGAAAGGGCGCGGCCCGACGTGGTCAGGGCGGAGCTGGGTCAGTGGAACCTGCCGCATCGCAACAGCTGGGTAACCAAGCTGGATCAGGCAATCCGACAGGCGCGCGCGCCCGTGATCCTGGCGGCGCACAGCCTTGGCTGCATTGCCGTCGCCTGGTGGGCGCAGCTGTCGCCCCAACCCTATGGCTGGCCGGTGGCGGGCGCGCTGCTGGTGGCGCCCGCCGACGCGGACCGGCCGCACGCGCAGGACGAGATCGCAGCCTTCGCGCCCGTGCCGCGCCTGCCGCTCCCCTTTCCCTCGATCGTCGTGGCGTCGGAAGACGATCCCTATGCCGTCATCCAGCGGTCCCATTCCATGGCGGCGGACTGGGGCAGCCACTTCGTCAACCTGGGCGAGCAGGGGCACCTGAACGCGGCAAGCAGCCTGGGTTCCTGGCCGGAGGGTCAGGCGCTTCTGGAGCGCGTGGTGGCGGCCGGCAGCGACGGTCGCGGGCGTCCCCGGCCGCTTGGCGACGCCCGCGCCCTGCTGGCGGCGGAACGGCCGGCGGACAGGATCGGCTTCTAGAATCAAAGATCTCAGGCCGCGCCGTTCGGCGCATCCGCCTCCTCGCCCGGCGGCGCATCCGCCTCCTCGCCCGGCGGCGCGGCCGCACTTCGCAGCACCAGGAAGCCGAACAGGCCCGAGACGATGGAGGCCACCAGGATGCCGAAGGCCGCGACCTCCACCTCGGCGGCCTCCGTCAACGCCAGCTCCGCGATGAACAGCGAAATGGTGAAGCCTACGCCCGCGACGCCGCCGAGCCCCAGCACCATGCGCCACGTCACGCCGTCCGGCAGCTGCGCCGCGCCCGTCCGTGTCGCCGCCCAAGTCGCGGCCAGGAAGCCGACCGGCTTTCCCACGGCCAGCCCAACGACGATCCCGACCGCCAGCGGCGACCGCAGCGCGTCCGCCAGAAGCTCGGTGGAGAAGTGGATGCGGACGTGCGAAAGCGCGAACAGCGGCAGGACCAGATAGGTCACCCAGGGGGTCAGCGTTCGCACCAGCCGGCCCGCCGCTGCGTCCGTCGCCGAGGTCATCTCGTGGATATAGCCAAGCCGCTTCTGCGCGCGGGCTTCCTGCTGCGCCGCCGCGGCCTCGTCCGATGCTTGCTCCGCTGCCTTCTGCGCGTCCTTGAACTCGTCCAGAGGTCGCTGCACCCGCTCGGCGAAGCGACGTTCGGACAGGCGCGAGCTGGTGGGCAGGAGCAGCCCTACCGCCACACCTGCGATTGTGGGATGCACGCCCGATCCCAGCACGCCGATCCACACCATCAGACCCAGCACCACATAGGCCGCGGGCGGTGTCCAGCGCATCCGCAGCAGCGCCAGGATCGCCAGGTAGGCCGCCGCCGCGACGCCCAGGAACCAGGGCGTCAGCGATGCCGTATAGGCGACCGCGATCACAAGCAGGCCGAACACGTCGTCGATCGCCGCAAAGGCGAGCAGCACCGCGCGAACCGCCGTCGGCAGGCGAACCGTGAACAGCGCCACGATGGCCAGGCTGAACGCCGTGTCCATCGCCGCGACCACGCCCCACGCGTTCTGCGTAGGGGTGCCGAAGTTGAACGCCAGGTACAGGCCGATCGGCACCACCAGCCCTCCGACTGCGCCCGCCACCGGAAAGATCGCGGTCTTCAGCGACGCCAACGACCCCTTCGCGAACTCGTGCTTCACCTCCGTGCCGATGATGAGGAAGAAGAGCGGCATCAGCGCGTCGTTGATCCATTCGGCCGCCGAACGCGCCACGGCCGCCGAGCCGTAGCTGAGGCGCACCTGACGTTCCCAGAGGCGCAGATACTCGTCCCCCCAGGGCGAGTTGACGACGGCGAGCGCCACCAGCGTCGCGATCAGCAGCGGCCCGCCCGATACCTGGCCGATGGCGAAGAAGGGTTCGACCCGGCGAAGAAAGGCGGCGGCGGGTGAATGGTGCGCACGGGCGGCCACGCGACCGGACAGGCGTGGAGAAAGCGACATGGGGTTCCTGAACGGACGGACCTGAAGGATCATACGGTCAAGCGCGCCGCCGCGTTCCGACGCCTGCTATTGACCTATTGTTCGGGCGCGTCCCTTTGCGCGTTGTCGCGGCGATACCCCTCCCGCACCGCCGCCTTGGCACGCCGCCACATCGCCAGGTTGAGCCCGGCCAGTCCCATCACGCACAGCATGGTGATGAGTGCGACCTTCAGCGGCCCGCTCATCAGGCGCGGGCTTCGGAAACGCCCTGCGAATTATGGCGCAGCGCCGACAGGACGGTGCCGACGATCGCGTCCGCGTCGAGGCCGGCGTCGGCATACTGGACCTCGGGCTTGTCCTGGTCCTGGAAACGATCGGGCAGGCGAAGCGTGCGGACCTTGAGCCCTGCATCCGTCAGCCCCTCATCCGACGCCATGGTCAGCACGTGCGCGCCCAGACCGCCGACCGCATTCTCCTCGATCGTGACGGCGACCTCGTGGCTGGTGAGCAGCCGACGGATCAGCGCCGTATCCAGCGGCTTGGCAAAGCGCAGGTCGGCGACCGTCGTGGAAAGTCCCTTGGCCTCAAGCTGGTCGGCCGCCTTCAGCGCCTCGGCCAGGCGCGTGCCGAGCGACAGGATGGCGACCGTCTTTCCCTCCCGAACGACGCGCCCCTTGCCGATCTCCAGCAGCTCGGGCGTCTCGGGCAGGGCGACGCCCGTACCGCCCCCACGCGGGTAGCGGACCGCGATGGGCCCGCTGTCATGCGCGACGCAGGTGTGCGTCATGTGCACCAGTTCCGCCTCGTCGGCGGCGGCCATGACGACGAAATTGGGGAGCGTCGCCAGGTAGGTGATGTCGAACGAGCCCGCGTGCGTCGCGCCGTCCGCTCCCACCAGCCCGGCGCGATCGATCGCGAAGCGGACAGGCAGGTTCTGGATCGCCACGTCGTGGACGACCTGGTCGTAGGCGCGCTGGAGAAAGGTCGAATAGATCGCGCAAAAGGGCCGCATCCCTTGCGCCGCCAGCCCGGCCGCGAAGGTGACGGCATGCTGTTCGGCGATGCCGACGTCGAAGAAGCGGTCGGGATGCGCCTTGGCGAACCGGTCGAGCCCCGTGCCCGACGGCATGGCCGCGGTGATGGCGCAGATGCGGGGATCGTTCTCCGCTTCCTTTGCCAGCGTCTCGCCGAACACGTTCTGGTACTGGGGCGGCCCCGGCGGCGCCTTGGCCTGGGCGCCGGTGATGACGTCGAACTTCTGGACGCCGTGATACTTGTCCGCGCTCGCCTCTGCGGGCGCGTAGCCCTTGCCCTTCTTGGTGACGACGTGGACCAGGATCGGCCCCTCCGCCGCGTCGCGGACATTCTCCAGCACGGGGATCAGATGGTCCAGGTTGTGGCCGTCGATCGGGCCCACGTAATAGAAGCCGAGCTCCTCGAACAGCGTGCCACCCATGGTCATGCCGCGCGCGAACTCGTCCGTCTTGCGAGCGGCCTCGTGGAACGGACGCGGCAGGCGGCGCGCGATCTTCTTCAACAGGTCGCGCAGCCCAAGGAACTCGCGGCTGGACACGATGCGCGACAGGTAGGCCGACAGCCCGCCGACCGGCGGCGCGATCGACATGTCGTTGTCGTTCAGGATCACCACCAGCCGGTTGCCCGCGGCCTCGGCGTTGTTCATCGCCTCGTACGCCATGCCGGCCGACATGGCGCCGTCGCCGATCACCGCGATCGCCTTGCCCGGCTTGTCGCTGAGCTTGTTGGCGGTGGCGAAGCCCAGCGCGGCCGAGATGCTGGTGGAGCTGTGCGCGGCGCCGAAAGGGTCGTACTCGCTTTCCGACCGCTTGGTGAAGCCGCTCAGGCCCCCACCCTGCCGCAACGTGCGGATGCGCTCGCGCCGCCCGGTCAGTATCTTGTGTGGGTAGCATTGGTGCCCGACGTCCCAGATCAGCCGGTCGTCGGGCGTGTTGAACACATAGTGGATGGCCGCGGTCAGCTCCACCACGCCCAACCCGGAACCCAGGTGGCCACCGGTCGTGCCCACCGCAGAGATGGTCTCTGCGCGAAGCTCGTCGGCCAGCTGGCGCAGCTGTTCGGGCGCCAGTCGCCGCAGGTCGGCGGGGGTCGCTACCGTGTCAAGCAGCGGAGTATCCGGGAGATCAACCATTCTGTGGCGCTTAGCGAAGCCCCGTAACGGTGTCGATTGTAACCGGCGTCAGGCGGCCGCCGCGGTCTCGCACGCCGCGCACTTGCCGCGAACTTCCACAACCGGACGTTCTGGCGCGAAACCCGCCTTTTCGGCGGCACCACGCAGGGCGCGGGTCAGCGGGTCGTCGTCGATATGAACGGTCCTTCCGCATCCGTCACACACTAGGAAGATGCAGTCATGTTGACAGCCGGGATGCGTGTTGGCGACATAGGCGTTCTCGCTTTCCACGCGACGCGCCAAGTCGTTGGCGACGAACAGGTCCAGGATGCGGTACACGCTGTTGGCCGCCACACGGCGCCCCTCGGCACGCGAAACCGCCTCCGCCACGTCATAGGCGGACGCGGGCTGGCCGAAACCCGCCAACGCGTCGAAAACGGAGGCGCGCATCGCCGTCCACTGTTCCCCCGCCCCTTCCAGCGTCGCCTGCGCCGCCTGGGTCAGTTCGGGCCCGTGGGCGTGATGATGCTGGTGAAGAGCCATGGCGGGAAAAATAGGCGCGGCAGGGATGCGGGGCAAGCCGGTGTCCAGCCCCTGCGACGCACGGTGCGCTATACCGTTGCGCGCCGGTTCAGCTGATGGCCAAAGGCCAGCAGCGACACGCCGATGATCGTCCACAAGGCCTCGTCATGGTTGATCCCGTGCGGCAGCGTCATCGCGCCCGCCATTACGCCTAGCCCGAGCGCCCCCATTGCGGCGGGCATCATCATACCGTGGCGAAGCGCGCCGCGCCCGAGACCCAGCGCCCCGAGCACGATCGCGGCCACCAGCCCGACCTCGTGGATCGCCGGATGAAGCAGCATCCCGCCCGCCGTCGACGCCAGCGCCAGCAGCACCGCTGTTGCCAGGCAGTGAACGACGCAAAGCCCCGACAGGCCGATCGCCAGCCGATCCAGCCCGGCCCGGCCCAGCGCACTCTTCGGACGTGCGCGAGTCGCGCCACCAGCCAGGGAGCCGAGATGATCCGGGGCAATCGCCATGGCTCCGATCTAGAGCCGAGCCGTCGGAGTTACAATATATCCTTTGCGGCTTTTTCGACCAAAGTCGGCTGGCGGTTGGCGCGTCGCCGCGGAAGGTCTATCTTCTTGCCATGCTACAGCCCAGCGCCGCCTTCATGTCCAAGGCCCGTCCACGGAGCGTTGCGCGCTGGCTGGTCGCCGTTGCGGTGCTGATCGTGGCCATGGTCGCGGTGGGCGGCATCACCCGCCTGACCGAGTCGGGACTGTCCATCACCCAATGGAAGCCGATCAGCGGCATTGTTCCGCCCCTTACAGAGGCACAGTGGCAGGCCGAGTTCGCCAACTACAAGCGCATCCCCGAGTATCAGCAACTCAATCGCGGCATGACGCTGGCCGGGTTCCAGGCGATCTTCTTCTGGGAGTATCTGCACCGGCTGCTCGGCCGGGTCATCGGGCTTGCCTTTGCCGTGCCGTTGCTGTGGTTCGCCTGGCGGCGCTGGGTTCCGGCAGGCTATGGATGGCGCCTGGGCGCGCTGCTGGCACTTGGCGGCTTCCAGGGCGCTGTCGGCTGGTGGATGGTGGCATCGGGCCTCTCGGTTCGGACCGACGTCAGCCACCTGCGGCTCGCCGCACACCTTGTGACCGCACTCGTCATCCTGTCCGGCATCGTATGGACGGCGGCGGACCTGTTCGCGCTGGCGCGGAACCCGCTCAGCCATCCTTCGCGATTGACCCCGCTTTCCGTGGCAGCGCTGACCCTTCTCGGCCTCCAGATTACCTGGGGCGCGTTCACTGCCGGGCTAGACGCCGGCTATGCCTTTTCCAGCTGGCCGTTGATGGGCGATGCCTGGTTTCCGGCGGGCACGCCGATGCTGGCGCCCGGCTGGGCCAACGCCGTCGACAATCCCATCGTGGTGCAGTTCATCCATCGCTGGCTCGCCTTTGCGGCGGCGGCCGGGCTCGTCTGGCTCGGTGCGCGAACGGCAAGGGCCGGCGCCCCCCGGATCGCGTTCGCCGTGATCGCGCTGACGGGGCTCCAGATCAGCCTCGGCATCGCAACCCTGCTGTCCGGCGTGGAGATCGTCGTGGCGGTGGCGCATCAGGTCAACGCCGCGTTGCTGCTGATCGCCGCCGTTTCGGCCGCGCATGTGGTCGGAAGCAATCGGCCGGACACCACGCGATAATTCTTCCGGTATCATGGTACCCGCCGTGTGAGCGGCGGGAATGCTTGACCTTTTGACTGTCTTCGAGCATCTGCTCGCCCGTTGAGCGCCGTCCACCCGGGCGGCGCTGTTTCGTTTCGAATAGCGAGGCTCGAAGGCCCATGAAGGCTCTGATGAAGACCACAAAGTCGGTGCGCCCGGCGGACGTGGAAAAGAAGTGGCACATCGTTGACGCGGAAAACCTCGTCGTTGGCCGTGCCGCGGTGGTGATCGCCAACGTGCTCCGCGGCAAGCACAAGACCAGCTTCACTCCGCACGTCGATTGCGGCGACAACGTCGTCGTCATCAACGCCGACAAGATCCGCTTCACATCCAACAAGGCGGACAAGAAGGTCTATTACAAGCACACCGGCTATGCGGGCGGCATCAAGAGCGTCACCGCCGCCAAGGTGCTGGAAGGCCGCTTTCCCGAGCGCGTCCTGGAAAAGGCCGTCGAGCGCATGATCCCGCGCGGGCCGCTGGGCCGCCAGCAGATGCGCAACCTGCGCATCTTCAAGGGCACCGAGCATCCGCACGCTGCCCAGAACCCCGAAGTCCTCGACATCGCCGGCATGAGCCGCAAGAACAAGGTGGGCCAGTAATGTCCGACGATCGCCAGAACACCGGCAACCCCTCTGACAGCCGCCAGTCGCTGGCGGACCTGGGCGCCGCGCTGAACCAGCAGCGCGAGGCCGCCGTGTCGCAGTCCGACGCGTCCGCCGAGGCCTATATGGCCGGCGAGATCGAGGCTCCCGTGCAGCGCGCGCCGCTGCGCGAGCAGGAGATCGACAAGCAGGGCCGTGCCTATGCCACTGGTCGCCGCAAGGACGCCGTCGCCCGCGTCTGGCTGAAGCCCGGCTCCGGCAAAATCACGATCAACGGGCGCGATCAGGAAACCTACTTCGCGCGTCCGTCGCTCCGCCTCGTCATCAACCAGCCCTTCGGCATCGCCGAGCGGGAGGGTCAGTATGACGTGGTCTGCACCGTCAAGGGCGGCGGCCTGTCGGGTCAGGCCGGCGCGGTGAAGCACGGCATCAGCCAGGCGATCACCCGCTACGAGCCGGTGCTGCGCGCGCCGATCAAGGCGGCGGGCTTCCTGACCCGCGACAGCCGCACCGTGGAGCGCAAGAAGTACGGCCGCGCCAAGGCCCGCCGCAGCTTCCAGTTCTCCAAGCGCTAAGCGCCCTCTGCGCCGGCCGACGGAGCGGCTCGCCGCTCCGTTCGACGTCGCGGGCAACTCCGCGCCGCGGCGGCTCCAAGACGCGCCAATCGAAAAGGGCGGTCCGGCAATGCCGGGACGCCCTTTTCGCGTCCCGGCCCACGCCTTCGTCGCAGTTTCGTCGCGGCCGTCGCGGTCGCGTGGCCACGGTCGGGATAACGTCATCTTACCCCGCGTCGACGGACCGCCGCCATGGCGATCCACTTCAACGGGGGTGATACAATGCGTTACCTGAACACACTGGCGCTCGCCGGCGCCGCCATCGCCGCCCTGACGTCCGCTTCGTCCGCTCAGGCTGGCGCGGTGGTCGCGGGCTTCGACGCGAACACCCAGGTCCGTAGCGACGACCGTTCGGACCCGACCGGCCTCTTCTTCGCGCCGCTGAACTTCTTCGGCCAGAACTATGCGAGCGGCTATGTCGGCAGCAACGGCTACATCACCTTCGGCACCGCTCAGTCCGGGTTTCAGCCGCAGGGATTGGGCGCAGCCTATCGCGGGGCGCCGATCATCGCGGCCTTCTATACAGATATCGACACGCGCAATCCGCTCACCGGACAGGCGACCTACGGCAACGGCACGTTCGAGGGTCGCGATGCCTTCGGCGCCACCTGGAACCGCGTCGGCCGCTACAATTTCCAGGCCGACGCCTTCAACACCTTTCAGATTCTGCTGGTCGACCGTGGCGATATCGGCGTGGGCGACTTCGATATCGTCCTGAACTATGATTCCATCGAGTGGGACCAGACGACGAACCGGGTGGGCTCGCCTTCCGTCGGCTATTCCAACGGCTCGGGCGTGGACGGCACCTACTACCAGCTGCCCGGTTCGCTTGAGGCCAGCCAGTTCCGCAACGGCGACCCGCGCGCGCTGGCGACCAACAGCAACACGGGCGTGGCCGGACGCTACCGCTTCAGCGTCCGCAACGGCGAAGTCGCGCCCGTCGATCCGGTCGGCGCGGTGCCGGAGCCAGCGACCTGGGCCATGCTGATCCTGGGCTTCGCGATGGTGGGCCATGCCGTCCGGCGGCGGCCCACGGTCCGCTTCGCGGTCGCCTAACGCCGGCGCGTAGTGGCGCGGCGGGGCAGCTGACGTGGTAGGACAGGCGCCGACCGCTCCTCTCTCCCGCCGCGCGGTACCTGCCGGAAGCGGGTTTCTCCGGCGCCATGCCCCGCCGTCGTCACTGTTGTGCGGACGGCGGGGTCCTGCGCGGCGCGGTCGTCCTCCGGCCGTACGTCATCGCCGCCGTCGTCCAGCCCTCTCTCATAACCCTGCTCGAACCCGGCACGATAGGCTTCCTCATAGCCGGCGCCGTAGATCAGCGCGCCGTCGCTCAAGGGGGCGCTCGCGCCCTGTTGCGGCGCCCCAAGGGCCGGGCTTGCCGCGACGATCAGAACCGGCGCCGCCAAGCAAATCCGCATCGCCTATCCCCTCGCTGCCCCGGTTGAGGCTACGGACCTATCTGCCGCCAGTTAATCGGTGGTGACGGTCGCCCTGCGCCGTTCGCGCCAGTAACGAAAGGCGGCCCGCTGCTCGCGACGCACCAGCCGCTCGGCTGCGGGTCCCTCCCACGCGCCCTTGTGGCCAAGCGCCTGCCCTCGCGTCGTCCACCAGCCCTGTCCCGGCAGGCCGTCCGCGGCGCGCACCACCAGCACGGCCAAACCTGGCTCGCCGGCTGCGCGGCCGTCCTCGTCGATCCGGTCCATGGTGCGGCACAAGGTCCGCATCTTGGGACGCGTGAAGGAGAGGCCCAGCCGGTTCAGCGTTTCCGAATAGCTCATCGCCGTGCCCCGCCGCGCCGCTTCCACCAGCACGTCACGAACGGCGGCCACGTCTTGGAGGATCGCTGCGTCGTCGCTCATCAGCGATTGCTCCTGTCGCCAGGGGGGCTAGGCACGACGCCATGTTCGAGGCCCCGATTGATCCCAGCTGGCGCGACGCGCTGCACCCCGTCCTCGTCAGCGAGGAAATGGCTGCGCTCGACCGCTTCCTGACTGCCGAAGAGGCGGTGGGACGAAAGATCTTCCCGCCTGCGCCCGATCGTTTCCGAGCGCTGGCGCTTACCCCCTTGCCGGCCGTTCGGGTGGTGGTCCTGGGTCAGGATCCCTATTACCGGCCAGGCCAGGCGCATGGCCTCGCCTTCTCGGTGCGACCCGGCGTCCGGCTGCCGCCGTCGCTGCGCAACATCTATCGCGAGCTGGAAAGCGACTGCGGCGTCCCGCCCGCGCGCCACGGCTTCCTGGAGGCCTGGGCGCGCCAGGGCGTGCTGCTGCTCAACACCGTCCTGACGGTGGAGGAAGGCCGACCCGCCTCCCACCAGGGCCGCGGCTGGGAAGCGTTCACGGACGCGGTGATCCGGGCGGTAGCCGCCCTGCCCGATCCGGTCGCCTTCCTGCTCTGGGGCGGGCCGGCGCAGAAAAAGGCGGCGTTCGTGCCCGACGTGTCGGCGGGCGGCCGCCACCTGATCCTGAACGCGACCCATCCCTCGCCACTTTCGGCGTACCGGGGATGGTTCGGATCGCGTCCGTTCTCGCAAGCCAATGCCTTTCTGGAAGGGAACGGCCGCGGCCGCATCGACTGGGCACTGCCGGCGACGCCCTGAGGCCCGGCCCGATCGGACCGGTTCCTCTGCCGCGTCAGATGTGGATGGCACGTCCATAGGCGCTCAGCACGCCCTCGTGCATCGCCTCCGACAAGGTGGGATGCGCGAAGATCGTCTCCATCAGCTCGGCCTCGGTGCTTTCGAGCTGGCGGGCGATGACATAGCCCTGGATCAGCTCGGTCACCTCCGGCCCCGCCATGTGCGCGCCCAGCAGTTCGCCCGTCTTGGCGTCGAACACCGTCTTCACGAAGCCCTCGGCATCGCCCAGCGCAATCGCCTTGCCGTTGCCGATGAAGGGGAACTTGCCGACCTTGATCTCGTACCCGGCTTCCTTGGCCTTGGCCTCGGTCATGCCGACGGAGGCGACCTGGGGGCGCGAATAGGTGCAGCCCGGGATGTTCGACACGTCCAGCGGATGCGGGTCGCCGCCGGCCATCTTCTCCACCGCGACGATCCCCTCGTGGCTCGCCTTGTGCGCCAGCCAAGGCGCGCCCGTCACGTCGCCGATCGCCCAGACGCCGTCCACGTTGGTGCGACCATAGCCGTCGATCTTCACATGGCCGCGCTCCGTCTCGACGCCCAGCGCTTCCAGCCCGATCTCCTCGGTGTTGGGGACGATGCCGATGGCGACGATGGCGTGGCTGAACCGCGCCTCCTCCACCTTCCCGTCCTTGGCCTTGATCTTCGCGACCACGCCGTCCTTGCCGGCCTCCAGCGATTCAAGCCCCGCCTCGGTCCGGATGGTGATCCCCTCCTTGCCCAGCCGCTTGGCGACGAAGGCGGACACCTCCTCGTCCTCGACCGGCAGGATGCGGGGCAGCATCTCGACGATGGTGACCTTGGCACCCATGTCGTTGAAGAAGCTCGCGAACTCGACGCCGATCGCACCGGAGCCGATGACCAGCAGCTCCGTCGGCATGGCAGGCGGCACCATGGCGTGGCGATAGGTCCAGATCCGCTCCCCGTCCGCCTTGGCGAAGGGCAGGTCGCGCGCGCGGGCGCCGGTCGCGACGATGACGTTCTTCGCGGCAAGCTCCGTCGTCTTGTCGCCCTGGGTGACGGTCAGCGTGCCCTTGCCCGTCAGTCTGCCGACACCCTCATAGACCTTGACCTTGTTCTTCTTCATCAAGCCCTTGACGCCGGCGTTCAGCTGGCCCGCTACCTTGCGGCTGCGATCCACCACCGCGTCCAGGTCGAACGACACGCCGTCCGCCTTCAGCCCGTAATCGCCCGCGTGGCGCATGGTGTGATAGACTTCCGCCGTCCGCAGCAGCGCCTTGGTCGGGATGCACCCCCAATTCAGGCAGATGCCGCCCAGCCGCTCGCGCTCCACGATCGCGACGCTCATGCCCAGCTGCGCTGCGCGGATGGCAGCCACATAGCCGCCTGGGCCAGACCCCAGGATGACGAGGTCGAAATTGTCAGCCACAGCAGGTCTCCGGGGAAGAAGAGGGTTGGTCAGCAGATATTAGCATGGGAGGCACGCGCCGCGGCTGGCGGTCCTCGCCGATCGCGACGAAGACGAAGCGGGCCTGGGTGACGCGGTACGCCTCATCCGTGTGACGCCCGCGGCGCCAAGCCTCGACCTCGACGGTCATGGAGGTATTGCCCGTGGCGACCAGCGCCGCATACACGGACACTTCGTCGCCGACGATCACCGGGCGGTGGAACTTCATGCCCTCCACCGCGACGGTTACCGCGCGGCCGCCGCAATGGCGCGACGCGACGGAACCGGCGGCCAGGTCCATCTGGCCCATCAGCCAGCCGCCGAAGATGTCGCCATAGGGATTGGCGTCGGCGGGCATGGCGGTGACGCGGATCACGGGCGATCCTTCGGGAAGCGCGGTCACTCTGCCGTCCGATCCTGTTTCATCGCCCGGCGAACGGGTCGTACCGCCATTGCCAGCGTCGCCAGCATCGCCGCGGTCCCGCACCACCAGATTACCTCGCGCCCCAGCGGGTAGCTGCGCGCGAAGTTCGTCGTCAGCCAGAGCGCGACGGCGATCCCCGCCGCGACGTGCAGCAGTTCCACCAGCGTATGGCGACCCACCTCAGGCGAGCATCCCCAACGGCGCCTCGACCAGCGCCTTGAACGCACGCATCAGCTCCGCGCCATCGGCTCCGTCGATCGCACGATGGTCGAAGCTGCCGGTCGCCGACATGATGGTGGCCACGCCCAGTTGGCCGTCGTCCATCACCCAAGGGCGCTTCTCGCCCGCGCCCACCGCCAGGATCATGCCCTGGGGCGGGTTGATGACGGCATCGAACTGCTTGATGCCGTACATGCCCATGTTGCTGATCGACGCGGTGCCGCCCTGGTACTGCTCGGGCTTCAGCTTGTTGTCGCGGGCGAGCGCCGCCAGCTCCTTCACCTCGGTGGCGATGGCCGACAGCGACTTGGTGTCTGCACCCGTCACGACCGGCGTGATGAGTCCGGTGGGCGTGGAAACCGCGACCGAGATGTCCGCCCGCTCAAAGGTGATGAGCTCGGTCGGCGTGAACATCACGTTGCACTTGGGCACCTGGACCAGCGCGACCGCCAGCGCCTTTACCAGCAGGTCGTTGACCGACAGCTTGATCCCGCGCGCTTCCAGCGTGCGGTTGAGCTGGCCACGCAGCTCCAGCAGCGCGTCCAGGCGCACGTCCACCGTCAGGTAAATGTGCGGCACCTGCTGCTTCGACTCGGTCAGGCGACGCGCGATGGTCTTGCGGACGTTGCTGAGCTTGGTGGCGGTGTGCGGGATGTCGGGCACGGCCGCCGGTTTCGCCTGCGGGGCGGGTGTCGGCGCCTGCTCGGCCGGAGTGGATGCAGTCGGAGCTGCCTTTGCCTTGCCCCTGCCCGCGCCCGCGCCTTCCACGTCGGCGCGAACGATGCGTCCGTTCGGGCCGGAGCCGGCCAGAGAGCCCAGGTCCACCCCGCGCTCGGCCGCGATGCGGCGTGCCAGCGGGCTCGCCTTCACGCGATCGCCCGATCCCGGCTTGGGAGTATCCGCCGCGGGCTCGGGCTTGGCGGGCTGTTCTGACGCCGCGCCTGCCTCGGGCGGACGGCCATGGTCCTCGCGCTCGGCCGGGTCGGCGGGCGCGTCGGCCTCGTTGCCCTTTTTGCTGGGATCGGACGGATCGGGCCTGCCCTTGAACTCCGGATCGGTCGGCTCGGGCGTTTCCTGCTTGGCGGCAGGCTTGGCGACCGCTGCGGAAACGTCCTCGCCCTCCTCGGCCAGAAGCGCGATCACCGTGCCGACCTTGACGTTGTCCGTCCCCTCGGAAACCGCGATGGAGGCGATCACGCCTTCGTCCACCGCCTCGAACTCCATGGTGGCCTTGTCCGTCTCGATCTCGGCCATGACGTCGCCGGACTTCACCGTGTCGCCTTCCTTGACCAGCCACTTGGCCAGCGTGCCTTCCTCCATGGTCGGCGATAGGGCCGGCATCTTGATTTCGATGGGCATGGGCGGAGTAATCCTAAGCGTTCCCGGGGAGGAGAGGCCAATGCCCATGCCTGCCCGCGCCCCGGAGGGTCAAGGGCCGGCGACCGATGCCGCCCCTTCCCGCGCCCTTGCGCGAACGGCGGGCGCACGGCACTCTGTTCCCATGCGCGTCTACCTGGTGGTGATCGACGACAATCCGGAGAGCGGCATCGCACTGCGCTTTGCCGCGCGACGCGCCGTGCGGACGGGCGGCGGCGTGACCGTGCTGGCGGTCGTCCCACCGCAGGAGTTCATGGCGTTTGGCGGCGTGCAGGCCACCATTGAGGAGGAGGCGCGCCTCCATGCCGAGGGCCTGGTGGCGCAGGCCGCTGGCACGCTGATCGAGGAGTCGGGCCTGCGCCCGTCGCTGCTGGTGCGCCACGGCGATGCCGCCAGGATCGTGCGCGAGACGATCGACGCCGATCCAGACATCGCCGCCCTGGTGCTGGGCGCCGCCGCCACGGGCGCGCCAGGCCCGCTGATCGCCCACTTCTCAGGCGCGGACGCGGGCTCGCTCCCCGTGCCCGTCATGATCGTCCCGGGCTCGCTGGATGCCAAGGGGATCGACCGGCTGAGCTGAGGGGCATCATCATGGAAGCCAGGCAGATCGTCGAAGCCTATCGCTGGCAGCGCGCCCTTGGAAACCACGTCGTGCATAGGCCGCATGGCCGTATCGTGACCAATGTCGCCAACGCTGACGTCTGGGATGCGAACCACGCCGATGCGGTGACAGCAGAGACGGACCAGGAGATCGACGCCGTGCTCCGGGCCATGGAACGTCATCTGAGCCACAGCAACTGGCGCGTGGTCCATACCGATCCGTTCACGCCCGACCGCTTCCTGGCCCGTCTCGCCCTTGACGGCTATGTCGAGCAGCCGGCGACCATCCAGATGGCGCTCGACCGCGAGCTGCCGGCTTCGAACGGTATCTCGATCGCCCCCGTCCATACGGAGGAAGGATGGCTGGCTTTGTCGGCCCTGGTCCACCGCGATCACGAGGAGGGCGCGAGAACGGGCGGCAAGCGTCTGCCGCCGGAAATGACCGACGCGATCGTAGCCGGCTATCGCGCCAAGGACGGGCCGTACCGCTTCCACCTCGTGCAGGTGGACGGCCGGCCGGTCGCCTATGGCGCCATGGCGGCAGCGCCGTCGGGCGCCGGGATGATCGAGGACCTGTTCACGCTCCCTGCCTATCGGAAGCGTGGCATCGCATCGGCCATTATCGGCCACTTCACCGCAGAACTAAGGGCGCAAGGCTGCACCTGCATATTCCTGGGCGCGTTGGTCGGGGAGCGGGCGCGGCACCTTTATGCGAAGCTCGGCTTCCGGCCACTTCTCCTGACCCGGTGCTGGGTTCTCGACGTGTCGGGACGGCCGGGCGGAACCGCGGCTCGGTAGGGAGAACCGCCGCGGCGACGCCGCGCCATCGGACGAGGCTTGTGACCCCGGCGGCCGTACAAAAGGTGAGATGGGGCGCAGCCCCCTCACCTTTCGCCGAGCATATCCTCCGCCTTCACCGTCCGGTCGAACACGTCCGCCTCGACCAGCCCCAGTTCCAGCCCGGCCTCGCGCAGCGTCTGACCCTTCTCGTGCGCGTGCTTGGCGATCTTGGCGGCGTTGTCGTAGCCGATCGCGGGCGCCAGCGCGGTCACCAGCATCAGCGAGCGGCCGACCAGCTCGGCGATGCGCGTCTCGTTGGCGACGGTGCCGTCGATGGTGCGCTCGGCGAAGCTCTCCATGCCGACCGACAGCAGGTCGATCGAGCGCAGCACCGCCGCCCCGATCAGCGGCTTGAAGACGTTGAGCTCCATGTGGCCCTGGAGCCCGCCCACGGTCACGCCCACGTGATTGCCCATCACCTGCGCGGCCACCATGGTCAGCATCTCGCACTGGGTGGGGTTCACCTTGCCCGGCATGATGGAGGAGCCCGGCTCGTTGGCCGGCAGCTCCAGCTCGCCCAGGCCCGATCGCGGGCCCGAGCCCAGCAGGCGCACGTCGTTGGCGATCTTGGTCAGCGCGACGGCCAACGTGTTCAGCGATCCCGAAAGCTCGACCAGCGCGTCGTGCGTCGCCAGCGCCTCGAACTTGTTGGGCGCGGACACGAACTGCACACCCGTCAGCTCGGACATCTCCGCCGCGAATGCCTCGCCGAAGCCCTTGGGTGCGTTCAGGCCGGTGCCGACCGCGGTGCCGCCCTGCGCCAGCTCGTGGACGCCCGCGGTGGAATGCTCGATCCGCGACCGCGCCTTGGACAGCTGCGTCGCGTAGCCGGAGAATTCCTGACCCAGCGTCAGCGGCGTCGCGTCCTGGAGGTGCGTGCGGCCGATCTTGACGATCCCGTCCCACTCGGTCGCCTTGGTGTAGAGGCTGCCGTACAGCCGGTCGATCGCGGGCAGCAGCCGGTCGCGGACCGCCAGAGCGGCAGCCACGTGGAGCGCGGTGGGGAAGCTGTCGTTGGACGACTGGCCGCGGTTCACGTCGTCGTTCGGATGGACGGGCGATTTGCCGCCGCGCTTGCCCGCCATCTGCTCATTGGCGCGGCCCGCAATCACCTCGTTGGCGTTCATGTTGGACTGGGTGCCGCTGCCCGTCTGCCAGATGACCAGCGGGAATTGCTCGTCCAGTGCGCCCGACGCCACCTCGGCCGCGGCGGCCTCGATCGCGTCCGCCTTGGCGGCGTCCAGCCCATGCTCGCGGTTCACGCGCGCCGCCGCCTGCTTCACAAGCCCCAGCGCCCGCGTGATGCCGGCCGGCATCCGCTCGGAAGGGCCGAAGGGAAAGTTCTCGATCGACCGCTGCGTCTGCGCCCCCCAATAGGCGTCGGCGGGAACCTCAATCGCGCCGATGCTGTCGGTTTCGGTGCGGGTGGCGGCGTCGGTCTTCCCGGAGGTCATGCGGCGGTCCTGCTGTGGATATAGACGGGACGCGCGATAGCGGCGGAGAACCGGCGCGTCACCCCGCAGGGCGCGGAGCAGGAGTCCGAAGCTCCTTTATCAACGTTGGGAAGTACCCCATCCCATCGGGTACATGGACACTTAAAGGAATATCGATGCGTCCACCTTGGACGGTAACCGAATTCACCAGAGACACGCACATCTCCGAAACGAGATAGCGGGCCTTTCCGTCAACTTCGGTTTCACACGTCACCTCTTCACCGCTGCCTTGAACAAGAACAGTCAGGGCGATCATACCATGTGGAGGGGCAGGAAGGACCCACTGAGTTTTGCCTTCGTAGCGAGAGGCTACAGCTTGCTTTGTTGAATCAAACGCTGGAAGAAAACGCGCTTTCTTCATCACTAATTCGCAAGTCATGGCATCGAGCGATGGCGCATTACTTGACATCGTAATGGCGCAGCTAACAGGATGCCCCATCGCATCGACCTCGACCGAATACCGGACGTACCCCGACTGACGTTTGCGAAGCGCTTCTGCCGGATAGTTATCTGCGGCAAACCAGGAAGTTGGTTCAATTGGCCGGGGAGCGCCCTCGGACCCTGCCTTTTGCGCGCTCACGATTCCGAGGCCGCTCAAGACGGCAACGACCACGACGTTCATTTGCTACGTCCCCCAGTAGCTTGCCACGATGATGCCAGGGGCAAACCTTGACTATCACCATGGCACGCCCTTGTTAGTCTTGTCGCCAAACGATGCCGCGGGCGAAGCCCGCGTCGTCGGACAGCGCCGTGGCGCCGCCGGCCGGGCGGGTGCTTGGCGCTATGCGCCTCGCTATGGCCTTACTTCTTCCGCTTGAAGTCCACGCTGACGACGTTCGATCCGTCCTCGACCGGCTGCGCGATCGCCGCCCCCTCGCCGTCGTTCTCGGCTGCGTCGACCATGTCGGCATCGCCCTCCTGCGACTGGAAACGGAGTTCGAAGTTCACAGCCGGATCGTGGAAACCGGTGATCGCCGAATAGGGGATGACCAGCTTGGACGGCACCTGGTTGAAGCTGAGCCCTACCGAGAATTTGGACGCGTCAACCGTCAGGTCCCAGAAGCGGTTCTGAAGAACGATGGTCATCTCGTCCGGGAAACGCTCGATCAGGCGCTTCGGGATGTCGACGCCCGGCCCTTGCGTCTTGAAGGTGATGTAGAAATGATGCTCGCCGGGCAGCGTGCCGCCGCCATTGGCGACCGAGCTCAGCACGCGGCCGACCACGGCACGCAGTGCCTCCTGCACGATCTCGTCATAGGGGATCAGGCTGTCGGGCAGGCCGTCTGTCATGCCGCGCAGGGTTAGGCGATTTCGCCGAAGGGTCAAGCACGTGCATCAAGCTTGCACCTGTCGGATCGCGCACCGAGGTTGCACGGCGAAGCGCCGCCGCTAAGGACCGCCGCATGTCCGGCACCCCCCTCCCCAGCAGCGCCCCGCGGACCGCGACCGTCGAGCGCGCCACCGCCGAAACGCGGATCGCCGTGTCCGTGAACTTGGACGGTACGGGCGCCTATCGCGTTTCCACGGGCCTCGGCTTTCTTGACCACATGCTGGAACAGCTGTCGCGCCATTCGCTGATCGATCTCGACGTGACGGTGGAAGGCGACTTGCATGTGGACGGCCACCACACGGCCGAGGACTCGGCGCTGGCGATCGGCGCGGCAGTCGCCAAGGCGCTGGGCGACAAGCGTGGCATCCGCCGCTACGGCGACGCGCTCAGCCCCATGGACGAATGCCTGACGCGCGTGGCGCTCGACCTTTCCGGGCGCCCTTGGCTGGTATGGCGCGTCCCTTTCACCGTTACGCGGCTCGGCGACCTCGACACGGAACTGATCGAGCACTGGTTCCACAGCTTCGCCCAGACGGCGGGCGCGACGCTCCACGTCGAGACGCTGCACGGCCACAACAACCACCATATCGTGGAAGGGGCCTTCAAGGGTTTGGCACGGTCCCTTCGCGCCGCGGTCGAGATCGATCCGCGCAAGGCGGACGCCGTACCCTCCACCAAGGGCATGCTTTGACGCGCCTTTCGTCTCTGGCCCTTGTGGACATAGGCTCGGGAAACCTGCGGTCGGTGGAGAACGCGCTGCGCGCCGCGGGCTGCACCGACATCGCCGTCACGGCAGACCCGCAGGCGGTGGCCGCCGCCGACCGCATCGTACTGCCGGGCGTCGGCGCGTTCGGCGCCTGCGCGGCGTCGCTGCGCGCGATCCCCGGCATGGAAGAGGCGCTGGGCGAGGCCGTGCACGCGCGCGGCCGCCCGTTCCTGGGGGTCTGCGTCGGCATGCAGCTGATGGCGGAGGAAGGACTGGAGCACGGCCGCCACCGCGGCCTTGGCTGGGTGCCCGGCACCGTGGAGCGGATGGAGCCGGCAGGCGAGGAGCGCGTTCCGCACATGGGCTGGAACGACGTCGTGCCCGCCGACGGCGACCCGCTGCTGGAGCGCGGCGAGGCGTATTTCCTCCATTCCTACGCCTATCGCGGACCTGCCGGCGCGGTGGCGGCGACCACCGACCATGGCGGCTCCGTCTGCGCCGCGGTGCGCGCCGGCACGGCGATGGGCGTCCAATTCCACCCGGAGAAGAGCCAGGGCTACGGCCTGCGCCTCCTCCACCGTTTCCTGGAGTGGCGGCCGTGAGCCTCGTCATCTTTCCCGCCATCGACTTGAAGGGTGGGCAGGTCGTCCGCCTGGCCGAGGGCGACATGGACCGCGCCACCATCTACGGCGACGATCCCGCGCATCAGGCGGAACTGTTCGCGGCGGCCGGAGCGGACCATCTCCACGTCGTGGATCTGGACGGTGCCTTTGCGGGTGCCAGCGTCAATGGCGACGCCGCGGCCACGATCGTGTCGCGCTTTCCCGGCCGCGTTCAGCTGGGCGGCGGTATCCGCGACCGGGTGGCGGTGGAGCGCTGGCTGTCGCTCGGCGTCGCACGCGTCGTGATCGGTACCGCCGCCCTGGAAGACCCCGATCTGGTCCGCGGCGCCGCGCGCGACTTCCCGGGCCGGGTCGTGGTCGCGGTGGACGCGCGCGACGGCATGGTCGCGACGCGCGGGTGGGCGGACGTTTCGGACGTGTCGGTCGCCGACCTCGCCCGCCGGTTCGAGGATGCGGGCGTCGCCGCGCTGCTCTTCACCGATGTCGGCCGCGACGGGCTGCTGAAAGGCTGCAACGTGGAGGCGACGGCCGCGCTCGCCCGCGCCGTGTCGCTGCCCGTCATCGCCAGCGGCGGCGTGGCGGACCTCTCCGACGTGGAGGCGCTTGCTCCTCTCGCCTCCGAGGGCGTGGAAGGCGTCGTCACCGGCCGCGCGCTCTACGACGGCCGACTCGACCTCGCCGAGGCAATCCGTGTCGCCAGGAATGCGAATTGACCGTCAGGGCCCGCGTCATCCCCTGCCTGGACGTGGCCGGCGGCCGCGTGGTCAAGGGCGTGAACTTCGTGGAACTGCGCGACGCCGGCGACCCCGTGGAACAGGCACGCGCCTATGACGCGGCCGGGGCGGACGAACTCTGCTTCTTGGACATCGGCGCCAGCCACGAAGAGCGCGGAACGATCCTGGACGTGGTGGCCCGCACCGCCGCCGTCTGCTTCATGCCGCTGACGGTGGGCGGCGGCGTGCGCAGCGCCGACGACGCGCGGGCGCTCCTGCTGGCGGGCGCGGACAAGGTTGCGGTGAACTCCGCCGCCGTCGCCCGGCCGGAGCTGGTCGCCGAGATCGCGGAACGCTTCGGCAGCCAATGCGCCGTCGCGTCGGTCGACGCCCGCGCGCGGCTCGGTGGCGGGTGGGAAGTCTACACCCATGGCGGCCGCCGTCCCACCGGCATCGACGCGGTGGAACACGCCGTCCGGCTGGCGGAACTCGGCGCCGGCGAGATCCTGCTCACATCCATGGACCGCGACGGCACGCGCGACGGCTACGACCTGGGCCTGACGCGAGCCGTGGCGGAGCGGGTCCGGGTGCCCGTCGTCGCGTCGGGAGGCGTGGGGACGCTCGATCACCTGGTCGCCGGCATCACAGAGGGCGGCGCGTCCGCCGTGCTGGCAGCCTCCATCTTCCACTTCGGCCAAGCGAGCGTCGCCGATGCCCATCGCGCCCTAGCCGAAGCCGGCGTTCCCGTCCGCTCGCCTCAACGGTCGGCAGAGGCTCCTTTGGGCGGGGCAGCGGCATAGCTCATCGCGCTGGCTGTCCCGGTGGCCGGGCGCAACTCGAATAGCCCGCCCGAATAGGCAACGGCCACGAGCAGCACGACCACCGCTGCCAGCACCATCAGCGCCGTGCGTTGCGTGCCGACAACCTTCCTGCCGCTCTTCATCTTCCTGTTCCTCCCGGACAGCTAAAGGTGGAGGGCGCGAGCCGGGTTCCGGTAACTTTTTCTTGCGGCGCGGCGGCCCCGCGCCGCGGCCCCGACGGCGCCCAGCCCCAGGATCATCGTCGCCCAGGTCGCCGGCTCCGGCACCGCTGCCGCGTCGGCGGTCCGCACCAGAGTCTGAAAGCCCAAGTCGTTGGCGAAGCGGCCGTAACTGGCGCCTCCGTCCTGTGACAGGAAGAAGCTGCCGCCAGCGTAGCGGTCGGCCGTGGTGCCGGCCCAGGCGGTCGTGAACTGCCCTGCCGCGGCGTAGGGGTCGAGCGCCAGCACTTGCCCGGCCACGATCGCCAGCGACACGTCGAACACCGCATAGCCGTTCTCGGCACCCCGATAGGTGCCGGTGGCCAGCAGCTGCTGCGTGGGCCGCTCGGCGGCGGTGGCATAGATGTTCAGGCCCAGGAACGCGGCCGGCTCCGCCAGCTGGATGCGTACTTCCTCCAGCACGCCGGCCATGCCGGTGGTGAAGGTCTGCGCGCGGCGCACGGCACCGCCCTGCATGCTGGGCGTCGCCGCCAGCGTCACCGGCGATGCAACAAAGGACTGGTCCACCACCAGGGCGGCCTGGGCTGGCGCGGCGGCAACCATCGCGGCCATCAGCGCCGCGGCTCCAAGATATTTTCGCATCAACCGTCTCCCTGCCCGGCCCCGCCTTCTCGCGGCGCCGTCTCTCGACAGCGCCATGACACGGCACCCTGGCCTTCAATCTCGTCCTGCGACGGCTGCGACGACGCTGCGACGAGGCGCCTCCGGTGCGATCGGGATTGACTGGCCCGGCCGTCCGCGCCAGCGACCGGCGGGTGACCGACCCTCTCGACCGGCTGGAGCAGACCGTGCGCGCGCGGCGTGGCGCGGATGCCGACGCCTCCTATACTGCCCAGCTGTTCGCGCGCGGGCGGGGGCGCATCGCCCAGAAGCTTGGGGAGGAGGCGGTGGAATGCGTCATCGCCGCCATGGGTCCGGACCCGGCCGCGATCGTGCCGGAAGCGGCGGACCTCCTCTACCACTTGGTGGTCCTGCTGGCGGACGCCGGCCTGTCGCTGGACGAGGTGCGCGCCGAGCTGGTCCGGCGCGAGGGCGTCGGCGGGCTCGCCGAAAAGGCGTCGCGCCCACGTTCCTGACTGGCTGTTCTATCGTGACAGGACCTGCCATCCTGGCGCCGGATGCGTCGCGTTGAACGCCGCCGCACGTCTCAACTTCCTCAACTTGACAGCCGGAGGACGCCCGTGCCGATCGACGCCACCCTGCCCTACGACCCGAACAACCTGTTCGCGCGCATCCTGCGCGGCGAAATTCCGTCGCGCCGCGTCTACGAGGACGAATGGGCCGTCGCGTTCCACGACATCAATCCACAAGCGCCCACGCACCTGCTGGTGATTCCGCGCGGGCCCTATGTCTCGTGGGACGATTTCTCCGAACGCGCGACGGAGGCGGAGATCGCGGGGTTCGTGCGCGCGGTCGGCCGCGTCGCGCGCGAGGCGGGCTATGTGCAGCCGGGCTACCGCCTGCTCGCCAATGTCGGCCCGCATGGGGGTCAGGAGGTCGCGCACCTCCACGTTCACCTGTTCGCCGGCCGGCCGTTGGGCCCCATGCTGGCCCGTTCCGATGCAGCCCCGACCACGGACCCGACGCAGGACGATTACTAATCGGTTGCACCCCCCGCCGGAGCGGCTAGGCTCCCGACCATAAGGGCCGCGCCGGGGGGACCGGCCGCCGACACGTATCCGGAGAGCGTTTAGTCCCATGATATTCGAGCGCGTGAAGCCGCTGGACGCCATTCTGGCCACGGCGGAGAAGAAGGGGCTGCACCGGTCGCTCGGCGCGTTCCAGCTGACCATGCTGGGGATCGGCGCGGTGATCGGCACCGGCATCTTCGTCCTGACATCAGAGGCCGCGCAGAAGGCGGGGCCCGGCATGATGCTGAGCTTCGTGGTGGCCGGCTTCGTCTGCGCGGTCGCCGCGCTCTGCTATTCCGAACTCGCGTCCATGGTGCCCGTGGCGGGCTCCGCCTATACCTATACCTACGCCGTGGTGGGCGAGATGCTGGCCTGGATGGTCGGCTGGGCGCTGATCCTCGAATATGCGGTGGGGGCCAGTGCGGTGGCCGTGGGATGGTCCGGCTACATGGTCGGCCAGTTCCAGAACCAGTTGGGCATCACCCTGCCCGCGGCGCTGGTCAACGGCCCCTATGCGGGGGGAATCATCAACCTGCCGGCGGTCGTCATCACCATGCTGGTCACCTGGCTGCTGGTGGTCGGCACCACGGAGAGCGCGCGGGTCAACACCATCCTGGTGCTCATCAAGGTAACGGCGCTGACCCTGTTCATCGCGCTGGCGTTGCCGGTCGCGCGTCAGGAGAACTTCCAGCCCTTCATGCCGACCGGCTTCACCGGCGTCATGGGGGCGGCGGCGTCCATCTTCTTCGCCTATGTCGGCTTCGACGCGGTATCCACGGCGGCGGAGGAGACCAAGAACCCGCAGCGCAACGTGCCCATCGGGCTGATCGGGTCGCTCCTGTTCTGCACGGTCTTCTACCTGCTGGTGTCGGCAGGCGCGATCGGCTCGCCTTTGGGCGCACAGCCGGTGATGGACGCGGCTGGACGGGTGCTCGACCCCGGCACCACCGAGCTGTCCGAGCGCTGCCGCGCGATTGTGGCGGGTGGCGCGCTGGAGCCGCTGTCCTGTTCCAAGGAAGCGCTGGCGCACGTTCTCCGGACGATCGGCTGGGTGCAGCTGGGCAACCTGATCGGGCTGGCGGCGACACTGGCGCTGCCCTCGGTCGTGCTGATGATGATGTTCGGTCAGACGCGCGTCTTCTTCACCATGGCGCGCGACGGCCTCCTGCCCGAGCGTCTGGCGGCCATTCACCCCCGCTACAAGACGCCGCACGTGGTGACGATCGTGACCGGCGTGGGCGCGATGCTGGCGGCGGCGTTCCTGCCGGTGGGCAAGCTGGCCGAGTTCTCCAACTCGGGCACGCTGTTCGCCTTCGCCATGGTGGGCGTGTCGGTGCTGGTGCTGCGCCGGACCGATCCCGACCGCCGCCGCCCGTTCCGTACGCCGCTGGTGTGGGTGGTTGCCCCCGCCGCGATCGCGGGCTGCCTCTACCTCTACCTGTCGCTGCCGCTGGCGGCGATCCTGGTGCTGCCGCTCTGGGGCGCGGTGGGGCTGCTGGTCTATTTCGGCTATAGCCGCAAGCGCAGCTATGTGGGCCGGGGCATCCTGGACACGGACCCGCAGGAGAACCTCCAGCCCCAGGTCGCGCCGCCGCTCCGCGATTGATCCGCCCTGAAATCCTCCCCCGCAAGGGGGAGGTGGCCGCCGCAGGCGGACGGATGGGGAGGACCGCTCAGACGTCTGAGCGGTCCTCCCCATCCCCGCTTCGCGGTCCCCCTCCCCCTTTGCGGGGAAGGGTTGGCGTTCGCCTCAACCCAGCCGGTCGGCCGCCAGTTGCTTGAGGTCGACCTGCGCGCGCGCGCCGAAGTGGCTGATGATCTCGGCCGCGCATACCGCGCCCAGCTTCAGCGACCGGGCCGCGTTCCAGCCCTGCGCCTGACCGTGCAGGAAGCCCGCGGCGAAAAGGTCGCCCGCACCCGTCGTGTCCACCACGCGTTCCACCGGCTCGGCCGGCACCTCCGTCCGCTCGCCGTCCTGCACCGCCAGCGCGCCGTGCTCGCCGCGGGTCACGACCAGGGTCGGAACCTGATCCGATAGCTGCGTCACCGCCGCCTCGAAGTCCTCCGTCTGCGCGAGCGCCACGAGCTCGTTCTCGTTGGCGAACAAGATGTCCACTTGCCCGTCTGCGATTAGCTTGCGGAAATCGTCGCCGTGGCGCGAGATGCAGAACACGTCCGACAGCGTAAAGGCGACCTTGCGCCCCGCATCCCGGGCCAGCGCGATGGCGGCACGCATCGCGGCGCGCGGCTCCTCCGGGTCCCAGAGATAGCCTTCCAGGTACAGGATCGCTGCGTCGGCGATCAGGTCGCGGTCCAGCGCCGCCTCCGGCAGGAACTGCGACGCGCCCAGGAAGGTGTTCATGGTACGCTGACCGTCCGGCGTCACGAAGATCAGGCAACGTGCGGTGGTCGGCTCGCCCGCGCGCACCGCCGTGCCGAAGCGGACGCCCGCCGCCTGGATGTCGTGCGCGAAGACCTGGCCCAGCTGATCGTCCGCCACCTGGCCGATGAAACCGCACTGGCCGCCCAGCGCGGCAATGCCCGCCACCGTGTTGGCCGCCGACCCGCCGCTCGCCTCGGTGCCCGGCCCCATATCGGCATAGAGCGCGTCCGCTTCCTCGGGGGAGAAGACGAGCTGCATGGACCCCTTGGTCATGGCGCGCTCCGCCAGAAAAGCGTCGGTGGACTGGGACAGCACGTCCACGATGGCATTGCCGATCGCGACCACGTGGTAGCTCGGTTGGGACAAGGCAGAACTCCGGAAAAAAGGACCGTCGGGCGTTACGGGGCGGTCCGCCACGACGCAACCGGCGGCGCTTGACCCGCGCCCCGCCCGACCGCACGGCTTGCTCCATGATCGCCGCGCTCGCCCTGTCCTTCGCGCAACTGACCGATCGTCGCGTTCTGGGCGTGCTGGCGAAGTCGCTGCTGCTGACGATTGTCCTCTTCGCCGCTCTCGGCGCGGGTGCCTGGTGGCTGATCGACCGGCTGTTGACGGGATGGACGGGCGGCGGCCTGCTGGCAGGCGTCGCGGCCGTGGCGCTGCTGGTGCTCGGCGGCTGGCTGCTGTTCCGCGCGGTCGCCGTGGCCGTCGTCGGCCTGTTCGCGGACGACATTGTGGAGGCGGTGGAGGCGCGCCATTACCGCGCCGCGCTGGCAACCGCCCGCCCGGTCCCGTTCGCCAGGGGAGCCGCAACCGGCCTGCGGTCCGCGGCCCGCGCGATCGGCGTCAACGCGGCGCTGGTGCCGCTCTACCTCCTGCTGCTGGCGACAGGCTTGGGCGCGCCGGCCTTATTCTTCGCGGCCAATGCCTGGCTGCTCGGCCGCGACCTGACCGACATGGTCGCCGCCCGCCACCTGGACCCGGCGGCGATCCGGGCCTTTCGCGCGGCGACGCGGGGCGAGCGCTTCCTGCTCGGGCTTGCGGCGGCGGGGCTGTTCGTGGTTCCGGGATTAAACCTGCTGGCGCCCGTGCTGGGCGCGGCGGCGGCGACGCACCTTTTTCATCGTCGCCTTGCGCTCGGGAGCCGGACGTGAAGCCCTATTCTCTCCTTCCCCTTCTCCTGCTCGCCGCCTGTGCGGCACCGGGCGCGCGTGGTCCTGCAGTCTCTGCCGGCAGCGTCTCGGTCCCCTATGCCTCCACCGGTCTGGAGGCGGTGATCGGCCAGGATGCGGCGGGCCTTACCCGTCTCTTCGGCCAGCCCGACGCCGACGTGCGGGAGGGTCAGGCGCGCAAGCTCCAGTTCGCCAGCGCCATCTGCGTGCTGGACGCCTATCTCTACCCGAAGAACAATGCGGCCCCGCGCGTCACCTATCTGGACGCGCGCCAGCCGGACGGCACACCCATCGACCGGGCCAGCTGCGCCGCGGCGCTGACCCGCCGGGGTGGCGGACGTTAACGGTCCAGCGTCGCCGTGTGCGGCCGGGCGGCCACGTCGTCGCGGTTGCGTGCCGGCTCGTCCAGCCAGAGCGGCGCCAGCTTGGCGGCGCCCGTTCGCGCGACACCGAGCACCCAGGCCCGGCCCGTCTGCCCCTCCCCGTCATCGCGGCCATAGACGGCGCTGATCGCAACCACGGGCACGAACATGGGCCGCCCGCCCGCCATCAGCGGCTCGATCGCGCCGCGCGGCAGGCTGAGCGTGTGGCGCAGCTCCCGCTCCTCGCCCGGCGCCAGCGCGAACGGCGCCACGATCGGCCGCGTCACGCCGCCAGCCCACAGCTCGTCGAGCTCTGCGTCCAGCGCCGCATGGCCCGGCAGCAGCAGCGCACCGAAGCGGATGTCGCTAACGGGACGGTCCCCGCGGTTCGTCAGCACGAAAACGCCCTCGGCCGTCGCGCTCAGCAGGTTCAGCCCTGCGCGGACGGGTCGGAACGCGACCTCGACGGGTGCGGCCACCGCCGCCATGGCGACCGGCTGCGGGTCGGGTTTCGGCGCTGCGGCGCCGCCGGTCATCGGAATCACCGCCGGCACTGGCCGGACGGAGGCGCGACGCCGCAAAAGCCTTGACCCGGCAAACACGGCCGCCAGCGCCCCGAGCGCCAGCAACGCCCACAGCCAGGACGTCCGGTCAGGTTCGGCCACGGGATCGGACGTCGTTGCAGCGGGCGGCGTCGCAGCAGGCGCCGCTGCATTGTCCAGCAGCGGCTCCAACGACTCCATCGAGCTCGGAGCCGGGGTTGCGGTCGGGGGTGCCGGCGCGGGCTGCTCCACATCCGGTTCCGCGACATTGCCACCGGCACTTCGATCCGCCGGGCTCTCGTTCGCCGGGCGGTCATCCGACTCGGCGGCCCTTTGCCGGACGGGCGCCGGCTCCTGAGCCTCCTCGTTCGCGATCTCCGGAGCCGGCGGCGTCGCCGGAACGGGCGCCGGCTCGACCGGCGTGGCGTTGTCCGCCTGCACGTTCGCCGGCACCTCCTGCGCCGCGACGGGCGAGAGCATCAGCGGAATGGCCCAGCCAAGGGCGGCGAAGGTTCGGGTCGGCACGGTCACGCGCGCTGCCTATGCCGACGCAGGCGGCCGCTCGGCAACCCCCGCCCCTTTACTCTGTTGGAGATCGGCTCTAAATACCGGGTCTTGCCGAACCACCCGAGACATGGCGCGCCGTCGCGCAGCACGCCGCAAGGATGGGGGTCCGGCTCATAGGACGCCGAAGAGCCGCCGGGGTTTCCCGAGCGGCCTTTCTGCGTCTCTTGCGTGCCCGATCCGGGGGGTCCCGGACCCGAGTTCACGACTGCTAGGGGCAGGTATTTCATGGCGACCAAGGCGATCGACGGCGGTTCCGCCCGGCGTGAGGCGAAGAGCGGCACGGCCAAGCGCCGCATCCGCAAGGTGTTCGGCAACATCCACGAAGTGGTGCAGATGCCGAACCTGATCGAGGTTCAGCGCGAGAGCTACGAGCAGTTCCTGCGGTCCGACAAGTCGACGGGCCACGTGTCCGGCCTTGAGAAGACGCTGCGCTCCGTCTTCCCGATCCAGGATTTCGCCGGCACCGCCTATCTCGACTTCGACGATTACGTCCTCGAAGACCCGAAGTTCGACGTGGAGGAGTGCCGCCAGCGCGGCATCACCTATGCCGCGCCGATGCGCGTCACGCTGCGCCTGACCGCGTTCGAGGTCGATCCGGATACCGAGGCCAAGTCGGTCATCGATATCAAGGAGCAGGACGTGTACATGGGCGACATGCCGCTCATGACGGAGAACGGCACCTTCTTCATCAACGGCACCGAGCGCGTCATCGTGTCGCAGATGCACCGCAGCCCAGGCGTGCTGTTCGACCATGACCGCGGCAAGACGCACGCGTCAGGCAAGTATCTGTTCGCCGCGCGCGTCATCCCCTATCGCGGCTCGTGGCTGGACTTCGAGTTCGACGCCAAGGACATCGTCAACGTCCGCATCGACCGCAAGCGCAAGCTGCCCGTCACGGCGCTCCTCTTCGCGCTCGGCATGACCGGCGAGCAGATCCTGAACCATTTCTACGATCGCCTGACGTTCGTGCGCGGCGACGGCGGCTGGAAGATCCCCTTCCAGGCGGAGAACTGGCGCGGCGCCAAGCCGACCTACGACATCGTCGACGGCAATTCAGGCGAGGTGGTGTTCGCCGCCGGCCAGAAGATCAGCCCGCGCGCCGCGAACAAGGCGGCCAAGGACGGCCTCACCGACCTGCTGATCCCCACCGAGGAGATCTATGGCCGCTATTCCGCCTACGACCTCATCAACGAGGCGACGGGCGAGATCTATGTCGAGGCAGGCGACGAGATCAGCCCTGAGAACCTGGAGAAGCTGGACCAGGCGGGCATCACCACCGTCGAGCTGCTCGATATCGACCATGTCTCGACCGGTCCCTGGATCCGCAACACGCTGAAGGCCGACAAGGCCGAGGAGCGCGAGCAGGCGCTGAGCGACATCTATCGCGTGATGCGCCCCGGCGAGCCGCCGACGCTGGAGACGGCGGAGGCGCTGTTTGCCGGCCTGTTCTTCGATCCCGACCGCTACGACCTGTCGGCGGTAGGCCGCGTCAAGCTCAACATGCGCCTCGACCTGGACGCGCCGGACACGCACACCACGCTCCGCACCGAGGACATCCTGGCCGTCATCAAGACGCTGGTCGGCCTCAAGGACGGCAAGGGCGAGATCGACGACATCGACAATCTCGGCAACCGCCGGGTGCGTTCGGTGGGCGAGCTGCTGGAGAACCAGTATCGCGTCGGCCTGCTCCGCATGGAGCGCGCCGTGAAGGAGCGCATGAGCTCGGTGGACGTGTCCACCGTCATGCCCAACGACCTCATCAACGCGAAGCCTGCGGTGGCCGCGGTTCGCGAGTTCTTCGGCTCCTCGCAGCTGTCGCAGTTCATGGACCAGACCAACCCGCTCTCCGAAGTGACGCACAAGCGTCGCGTCTCGGCGCTCGGGCCGGGCGGCCTGACGCGTGAGCGCGCGGGCTTCGAGGTCCGCGACGTCCACCCGACGCACTATGGCCGCATCTGCCCGATCGAGACACCCGAAGGTCCGAACATCGGCCTCATCAACTCGCTGGCGAGCTTCAGCCGCGTCAACAAGTACGGTTTCATCGAGACGCCGTACCGCCGCGTGGTCGACCACAAGGTGACCAACGAGGTCGTGTACCTGTCGGCGATGGAGGAGGCCAAGCACACCATCGCGCAGGCGTCCGCCGAGCTGAGCGAGGACGGCGGCTTCACCGAGGAGCTGGTGTCTGCCCGCCAGGCAGGCGAGTTCCTGAACGCTCTCCCTGAGACGATCACGCTCATGGACGTGTCGCCGAAGCAGCTCGTGTCAGTCGCGGCCTCGCTCATTCCCTTCCTGGAGAATGACGACGCCAACCGCGCGCTGATGGGCTCGAACATGCAGCGCCAGGCGGTGCCGCTGGTCAAGGCCGAGGCGCCCTTCGTCGGCACGGGCATGGAGGAGACGGTGGCGCGCGATTCCGGCGCCGCCATTGCCGCGCGCCGCGCGGGCGTGGTGGACCAGGTGGACGCGAGCCGCATCGTGGTCCGTGCAACGGGCGAGTTCGACCACACCAAGTCGGGCGTCGACATCTACTCGCTGATGAAGTTCCAGCGCTCGAACCAGTCCACCTGCATCAACCAGCGTCCGCTGGTGAAGGTAGGCGACGTGGTGAACGTGGGCGACGTCATCGCCGACGGGCCGTCCACCGAGTTCGGCGAGCTGGCGCTAGGTCGCAACGCGCTCGTCGCGTTCATGCCCTGGAACGGCTACAACTACGAGGACTCGATCCTTATCTCCGAGCGGATCGTGAAGGACGACGTGTTCACGTCGATCCATATCGACGAGTTCGAAGTGATGGCCCGCGACACCAAGCTCGGGCCGGAGGACATCACGCGCGACATCCCGAACGTCGGCGAGGAGGCGCTCCGCAACCTCGACGAGGCGGGCATCGTCTATATCGGCGCCGAGGTTGAGCCGGGCGACATCCTGGTCGGCAAGATCACGCCCAAGGGCGAGAGCCCGATGACGCCGGAGGAGAAGCTGCTCCGCGCCATCTTCGGCGAAAAGGCGTCGGACGTGCGCGACACGTCCTTGCGGCTTCCGCCGGGCGTGTCGGGGACGATCGTGGACGTTCGCGTCTTCAATCGCCACGGCATCGACAAGGACGAGCGCGCGATGGCGATCGAGCGCGAGGAGATCGAGCGCCTCAAGAAGGACTCGGACGACGAGCGCACGATCCTGAACCGCGCCACCTGGAGCCGCCTGCGCGAGATGCTGCTCGACCAGGTCGCGACCTCCGTGCCGAAGGGCGGGCCCAAGAAGGGCGCGACCATCGACATGGACACGCTCGACAGCGTGGACCGTCACGAATGGTGGAAGTTCGCCGTTCAGGACGACGCAGTCCAGTCGAACCTGGAAGCTGTGAAGGCTCAGTATGACGAGGCCGCGAAGCGCATCAAGGAGAAGTTCGAGGACCGGCGCGAGAAGCTGGAGCGCGGCGACGAGCTGCCGCCGGGCGTGCTCAAGATGGTCAAGGTCTTCGTTGCGGTGAAGCGCAAGCTGCAGCCGGGCGACAAGATGGCCGGCCGTCACGGCAACAAGGGCGTCATCAGCCGCATCCTGCCGCAGGAGGACATGCCCTTCCTCGCCGACGGGACGCCGGTCGACCTCGTGCTCAACCCGCTGGGCGTGCCGAGCCGCATGAACGTCGGGCAGATCTTCGAGACGCATCTCGGCTGGGCCGCGCGCGGCCTGGGCCAGCAGATCGCCCAGCAGCTGGACGACTGGCGCGAGGCGAACCCGGACGCCAAGGGCGGTGCCATGCCCGACGCGGTCAAGGATCGTCTGCGGACCGTCTATGGCGAGCATTATCTCGACGATATCGACGCCCGCTCGGGCGAGGAGATCGTCGAGCTGGCGCAGAACCTGCGCGCGGGCGTCCCCATGGGCACCCCGGTGTTCGACGGTGCGATCGAGAAGGACGTGTCCGACATGCTGGAGCTGGCGGGCCTCGACTCGTCGGGCCAGTCGGACCTGTTCGACGGCCGCACGGGCGATCAGTTCGACCGCAAGGTGACGGTGGGCATCATCTACATGCTGAAGCTGCACCACCTGGTGGACGACAAGATCCACGCGCGCTCCATCGGCCCCTACTCGCTTGTCACCCAGCAGCCGCTGGGCGGCAAGGCGCAGTTCGGCGGCCAGCGCTTCGGCGAGATGGAGGTGTGGGCGCTCCAGGCATACGGCGCGGCCTACACGCTCCAGGAGATGCTGACGGTGAAGTCCGACGACGTGGTCGGCCGCACCAAGGTCTATGAGGCGATCGTCAAGGGCGACGACACGTTCGAGGCCGGCATCCCCGAGAGCTTCAACGTGCTGGTCAAGGAAATGCGCTCGCTGGGCCTGAACGTGGACCTGAAGTCCATGGAAGAAGCAACGGACGACGACGGCCTGGCCGAGGCGGCGGAGTGAGGTTCAGCGGGCGTCGCATCATGAATGCGACGCCCGCACCCGCCCGTACCCGAAATTTCACCCTCTAGAGGGACGAAGATATGAACGAGATGACCCCTTTCGCGAACCCGATCGCGAAGCCCGAGACCTTCGACCAGATCCAGATCGGCATCGCGTCGCCCGACAAGATCCGCTCCTGGTCATTCGGCGAGATCAAGAAGCCCGAGACGATCAACTACCGCACGTTCAAGCCCGAGCGTGACGGCCTGTTCTGCGCGCGCATCTTCGGTCCGATCAAGGATTACGAGTGCCTGTGCGGCAAGTACAAGCGCATGAAGTACAAGGGCATCGTCTGCGAGAAATGCGGCGTGGAGGTGACCGTCTCCAAGGTCCGCCGCGAGCGCATGGGCCATATCGAGCTGGCCGCGCCCGTCGCGCATATCTGGTTCCTGAAGTCGCTGCCCAGCCGCATCGGCCTGCTGCTCGACATGCAGCTCAAGCAGCTCGAGCGCGTCCTTTATTTCGAGGCGTACATCGTGATCGAGCCGGGCCTGACCCCGCTCGAGAAGTACCAGCTGCTGACCGAGGACGAGCTGCTGGAGGCGCAGGACGAGCATGGCGAGGACGCCTTCTCGGCCGGCATCGGCGCTGAGGCGGTCCGCATCATGCTGGAGAGCCTCGACCTCGAAGGCGAGAAGCGCGACCTGCTTGAGGAGCTGGCGACGACCAAGTCGGAGCTGAAGCCCAAGAAGATCATCAAGCGCCTCAAGGTCGTCGAGTCCTTCCTCGAGTCCGGCAACCGTCCGGAGTGGATGATCCTTGAGGTCGTGCCGGTCATCCCGCCCGAGCTGCGCCCGCTGGTGCCGCTGGACGGCGGCCGTTTCGCGACGTCGGACCTGAACGACCTGTACCGCCGCGTCATCAACCGCAACAACCGCCTGAAGCGGCTGATGGAGCTGCGCGCGCCGGACATCATCGTCCGCAACGAGAAGCGCATGTTGCAGGAGGCGGTCGACGCTCTCTTCGACAACGGCCGCCGCGGGCGCACGATCACGGGCGCCAACAAGCGTCCGCTGAAGTCGCTGTCCGACATGCTCAAGGGCAAGCAGGGTCGCTTCCGCCAGAACCTGCTCGGCAAGCGCGTCGACTACTCGGGCCGTTCGGTCATCGTGACCGGCCCAGAGCTCAAGCTGCACCAGTGCGGCTTGCCGAAGAAGATGGCGCTCGAGCTGTTCAAGCCGTTCATCTACGCGCGCCTCGACGCCAAGGGCCTGAGCATGACGCTCAAGCAGGCCAAGAAGTGGGTCGAGAAGGAGCGCAAGGAAGTCTGGGACATCCTGGACGAGGTGATCCGCGAGCATCCCGTGATGCTGAACCGCGCCCCCACGCTCCACCGCCTGGGCATCCAGGCGTTCGAGCCCGTGCTGATCGAGGGCAAGGCGATCCAGCTCCACCCGCTGGTCTGCTCCGCGTTCAACGCCGACTTCGACGGCGACCAGATGGCCGTGCACGTCCCGCTGAGCCTTGAGGCGCAGCTGGAGGCTCGCGTCCTGATGATGTCGACCAACAACATCCTGTCGCCCGCCAACGGCAAGCCGATCATCGTGCCGTCGCAGGACATGGTTCTCGGCCTCTACTACCTCTCCATGATGAAGGAGAAGGAGCCGGGCGAGGGCATGCTGCTCGGTGACATGAGCGAGGTGCACCAGGCGCTGAACGCCGGCGCCGTGACGCTGCACACCAAGATCGTCAGCCGCGTTCCCCAGACCGATGAGGGGGGCAAGACCTACCTGAAGCGGTTCGAGACCACGCCGGGCCGCATGCTGCTGGGCGAGACGCTGCCCAAGAGCCACAAGGTGCCCTTCGACACCGTCAACCGCCTGCTCACCAAGAAGGACGTGGGCGACGTGATCGACGAGGTCTATCGCCACACCGGCCAGAAGGAGACGGTGCTGTTCGCCGACGCCATCATGGCGCTGGGCTTCCGTCACGCGTTCAAGGCGGGCATCTCGTTCGGCAAGGACGACATGATCATCGCGCCGGACAAGGACAAGCTGGTCGACGAGACGCGCGAGCAGGTGAAGGACTATGAGCAGCAGTATCAGGACGGCCTGATCACGCAGCAGGAGAAGTACAACAAGGTGATCGACGCCTGGAGCCGCTGCGGCGACCAGGTGGCGAACTCGATGATGAACGAGATCAAGGCGGTGCGGCATTACGAGGACGGCGAGAATGCCGGCCGCGAGAAGCCCATCAACTCGATCTACATGATGGCCCACTCCGGCGCCCGCGGCTCGCAGGCCCAGATCAAGCAGCTCGCCGGCATGCGCGGCCTGATGGCGAAACCATCGGGCGAGATCATCGAGACGCCGATCATCTCGAACTTCAAGGAGGGCCTGACCGTCCTTGAATACTTCAACTCGACCCACGGTGCCCGAAAGGGCCTGGCGGACACCGCGCTCAAGACGGCGAACTCGGGCTACCTGACCCGCCGCCTGGTCGACGTCAGCCAGGACTGCGTCGTCATCGAGGACGATTGCGGCACCGAGCGCGCGCTGGAGATGAAGGCCATCGTCCAGGGCGGCTCCACCATCGCGTCGCTGGGCGAGCGCATCCTGGGGCGCACCACGGCCGAGGACGTGGTCGATCCCAAGACGAACAAGGTGGTGATCCCGTCGGGCACGCTGCTCGACGAGGCCATGGTGGCGCAGATCGAGGCGGTGGGCTTGCAGGGCATGAAGATCCGCTCGCCGCTGGTCTGCGAGAGCAAGATCGGCGTGTGCGGCAAGTGCTACGGCCGTGACCTGGCGCGCGGCACGCCCGTCAACATCGGCGAGGCGGTGGGCGTGATCGCCGCCCAGTCGATCGGCGAGCCGGGCACGCAGCTGACGATGCGTACCTTCCACATCGGCGGTGCGGCGCAGCTCAACGAGCAGTCCAACCTGGAGGCTCCGGTCGACGGCACGGTCCGCTATCGCGACCTGCGCGTGATCGAGGACCAGCGCGGCCGCCGCGTGGTGCTGAGCCGCTCGGGCGAACTGGTGATCGAGGACATGGACGGCCGCGAGCTTTCCAGCCACCGCATCCCCTACGGCGCCTATGTCTCGATGGACGACGGCCACATCATCGCCAAGGGCGACCGGATGGCGGAATGGGATCCGTTCACCATGCCCGTCATCACGGAGAACCCGGGTACCGTCCGCTTCCAGGACCTGCTGGAGGGCAAGACGCTCACCGAGCAGACCGACGAGGCGACTGGCATCGCCCAGCGCGTGGTGACCGAATACCGCGCCACCACCAAGTCCAAGGAGGATCTGCGTCCGCGCCTGACCCTTCTGGACGACGCGTCGGGCGAGGCCGGCCGCTATATGCTGGCGCCCGGCGCCACGCTGTCGGTGGACGACGGGGCGCAGGTGTTCGCGGGCGACGTGCTGGCGCGCGTCAGTCGCGAGGCCGCCAAGACCCGCGACATCACGGGCGGTCTGCCGCGCGTGGCGGAGCTGTTCGAGGCGCGCATCCCCAAGGAGGCGGCGATCATCGCCAAGGTCTCCGGCCGGGTCGTGTTCGGCAAGGACTACAAGGCGAAGCGCAAGATCGGCATCCAGCCCGAGGACGGGTCGGACGTGGTCGAGTATCTGATCCCCAAGTCCAAGGTGATCGACGTCCAGGAAGGCGACTATGTCAAGCGCGGCGACAACCTGATCGGCGGTTCGCCGAACCCGCACGACATCCTGGAAACGATGGGGATCGAGCCGCTGGCCGAGTATCTCGTGTCGGAGATCCAGGAGGTCTATCGTCTCCAGGGCGTGAAGATCAACGACAAGCACATCGAGGTGATCGTCCGCCAGATGCTGCAAAAGGTCGAGATCACCGACGGCGGCGACACCACGCTGCTGGCGGGCGAGCAGGTCGATCGCGAGGAGATGAACGCGATCAACGACAAGCTGGAGGCCAACCAGATCCGCGCCCAGGGCAAGCCCGTGCTGCTCGGCATCACCAAGGCGTCGCTGCAGACCCGCAGCTTCATCTCGGCGGCGTCGTTCCAGGAGACCACCCGCGTCCTCACCGAGGCGGCGGTCCAGGGCAAGCAGGACACGCTGATGGGCCTTAAGGAGAACGTGATCGTCGGCCGCCTCATCCCCGCCGGTACCGGTGCGGGCATGAACCGTCTGCGCGTCGCCGCCTCCAGCCGCGACGCGGCACTCCGTGCGCAGCAGAAGGCGCTGGCCGCCACGCTGGTGGCACCCGCCAGCGCAGCCGAACTTCGTGCCGCCGAGACCGAGCGTTCGCGTCGCGACGACACGGGCACGGGCGACGATCCCCTGGCCGAGGTCGTGCCCTCGGGCGACGGCAGCGATGCCGCCGCGGGCGAGTATCTGAACGACTGATCCTACCCGATCCTGGGTCATAGGCAGGCGGCCCGTCGGAGCGATCCGGCGGGCCGTTCTGTATCAAAACGATGCAACAGCGTCCCTTACGCTTCCAAGACAACATCAAAGTCTTGGCAACACCTTCACTTCTCGTTAACCGCGATCCAGGGGACGATCTGCAAGGGGGGCCTTTCACTCGTCTGCCGAACGTCAAACGCTGTCGCGCATTCGATGCGGACGGCCAGGGGAGAAGACGCGTGAAGACCTTTATCATCGCGGCGGGGCTCGTTGCGCTGCCCGGCACCGCCGTAGCGGCCGACAACATCGTCACCGACACCTCGCAGACCGTGAACGTCGGCGGCGTCGCCTTCACGTCCTATGACGGCACGGCCAGCAACGAGAACCGAAACGGCGGTGCCACGGCCGTCAACGGCAACCGCGTGGGCACGGCGGGCGGTGCCGCCGACACCGGCTCGCTGGAGGTCAAGGGCGACCGTTCGCGCTATGTGATCGGCAGCCTTTACGGCAACAACACCAGCTCGCCCGGCTTTCTGCTGTCCGACCTCCAGTCGATGACGTTCGACTGGAACGTCGCCGTCAACGGAACCGGTCAGGCCCATGCCGCTCCCGTGGGTCGTGTGATCGTCGCCGACAATGGCGGCGCGCGCACCGAACTGATCTGGGAATATGTCTATAATGGCGGCGTGGCCGGCCAGAACGCGCCGTTGAACCAGTGGCTGTCCGCGGGTGCCGACGCCAACTGGTACGCGAACCTGCGTGAGCCGAACGCCAATCCGAACTCGTCGCCCCTGGCCACGTTCAAGGCGAACAGCCAGCTTGGCACGGACAATTTCGGCATTTCCGGCAACGCGCGTCAGGGCGTGCTGGTGAACGGCAACGACCAGATCAACCAGACGCTGGCCTCGTGGCGCCAGTATTTCTCCGCGGACGCGCGCGTCGTCGGCATCAGCTTCGGCGCCGGCAGCGGCTTCGGCACCTTCACCGGCTATGTCGACAACGTCGCCGTTGCCACGTCGCTCGGCGCCGACCGCATCAACTTCGAAGCAACGGCGGCTGCCGTGCCGGAGCCCGCGACTTGGGCGCTGATGCTCGGCGGCTTCGGCCTGGTCGGCGGCTCGCTCCGCCGCCGCGCCAAGGCGACCGTCCGCTTCGCCTGAACGTCAGGCGGGCGGCCCGCGTCGCCTGCCCCTCTCAGCCGCCGTCCGAGACCGCTCGGACGGCGGTTTGCGTTTGACCGACAATCCTCGCCGGCCAATCTGTTGAACTTGCGGGAAGACCGGAAAGGGGTTCCACGACGCTCCCCGCCACCGACCGCTTTGGAAGCTATCCGAACATCAGAACGACTGCACTTGGTGGAAAGCGGACCGACGGCTTTCGGAACTGCATTTAGCGCAACCTGCCATCAAATTCGCCCGCCATACGCATCAGTTTTCGGCATCGGCGGATACCGAGCCCTCCTGTCATTCTTCGGCCGATGTAAAATCCGTGAATTTGCATCACCACCGCGGGAGAAGTAGCCAGTCGCCTTTTCACTCAATTGCAGGCAAGTTTAAAATCGTTGGGAGGCTACGCATGCGCATCTGGCACATTGATTTCATTATTGGCCTAGAGGCTGTTATGAACCTGTGGCGAGCGTGGCGGCCTGCTTCATCATGAGGCAGGCGAAGGCGACGACGTGAAGGCCTGCGAGTGTTTCGGCGTAGCGTTCATAGTCTTTGACGAGGCGGCGGA